>Ga0075618_118_pt1 | contig 18418 bp, 26 predicted proteins | sample RifGroA1_FD_68372 | JGI IMG/M metagenome (GOLD analysis project Ga0075618, IMG submission 68372) | Microgenomates (Woesebacteria) bacterium GW2011_GWA1_37_8
CCACATGCTCCACTGGTTGTGCGGGTCCCCGTCAATTCCTTTGAGTTTTAAACTTGCGTTCGTACTCCCCAGGCGGCTCGCTTAACGCGTTAGCTTACGAGACAGATCCCGCAAAAAACACATTTCGCATTCTTAAGCGATTTATGTGTACTTTGCGGGACCTATCCCTAGCGAGCATAGTTTACTGCTAGGACTACAGGGGTCTCTAATCCCTTTCGCTCCCCTAGCTTTCGTCTCTCAGTGTCAAATAACTCCTAGCTACCTGCCTTCGCCCTCGGTGTTCCTTAACATATCAACGGATTTCACTCCTACATGTTAAGTTCCAGTAGCCCCGAAGCATTCCAATTCTGACAGTATCACTCCCCTTTCCGAGGTTGAGCCCCGGGCTTTGAAGAGTGACTTTCCAAAAAACCTACAGACGCTTTACGCCCAATAAATCCGGACAACGCTTGCATCCTACGTATTACCGCTGCTGCTGGCACGAAGTTAGCCGATGCTTATTCTCCAAGGCATCTCTACCTTGGCAAAAGAGGTTTACAATCCAAAAACCTTCATCCCTCACGCGGCGTCGCGGCGTCAGACTTTCGTCCATTGCGCACGATTCCCGGTTGCGCCACCCGTAGGTGTATGGCCCGTATCTCAGTGCCATTCTGGGGGTGCACGCTCTCACGTCCCCTACCCGTCGTAGCCTTGGTGAGCTTTTACCTCACCAACAAGCTGATAGGCCGCAAGCCTTTCCCTCGACGCACAGTTAAGTGGCCTTTCCCTCGACGCACAGTTAAGTGCTTTCACCCGGAGGTCTTATGCGGTATTAGCCCGTCTTTCGACGAGGTATTCCACATCAAGGGGTAAGTTCTTACGTGTTACTCAGCCGTTCGCGACTCGTCCCTTACGGGACTCGTTCCACTTGCATACCTAATGCACGCCGCTAGCGTTAGTCCTGGGCCAGGATCAAACCCTCAAATAAGTAATCCTGTAAACCGAAATAAATTTCGGTCGGATTTTTAGGACCGCTTCCAGCTATATTTTGGATCCAAATAAGTTAATATTTGGAAAAAAATTTAGCATTTAAATTTGAAATTTCAAAGTGCAAATTAGCTGTAAGTAATAAGAAATAAGTGACAAGAAATAAGTTTATCTTATAACTTCTTTCATATTGCTTACTAATTTCGATTGACTACCAATGTCCCTTTTGAAAAATCAAAAAACCGCCCAGACGGCGGTTCACCTTCTTTGGCAATAGCCCTCTGGTCAGTAATCTAAAACATCTTAAAAAAAGCTCTGAAAAATTCAGCGCAGGGGTATTATATAATTAAATGGATAGTGTTTGCAAGGTATAATGCTTACTACTTCTTTTTCTTCGTTTTGGCTTTTACAAACTCGAAAACCATCGGAACTACCGAAAGAAGTATAATCGCAAAAATAACCAAAGTGAAGTTATGCTTAACTGCAGGAATGTTTCCGAAGAAAAATCCCGCAAGAGTAAATAACAAAACCCAGGCAATTCCCCCGATTACGTTGTAAGAAATAAAATTTCCATAATGCATTTTCCCTACTCCCGCAACAAACGGGGCAAAAGTTCGAACAATCGGAACAAAGCGGGCTAAAATTATTGTTTTGCCGCCATGTTTATCAAAAAAAGCTTTCGTTTTATCAATGTGTTCCTGCTTGATAGGAAGCCTGGGATTTGCAATCATTCTCTCTCCAAAAAAATGACCTATCCAATAATTTGCTGTGTCTCCCAAGACCGCTGCAGCCACAAGAACTATCAAAAGTACAAAAATATTTAGATCTCCCAATGCCGCAAAAGCTCCTGCCGCAAAAAGAAGAGAATCTCCGGGTAGAAAAGGTGTAACAACAAATCCTGTTTCGGCAAATATTATTGCGAACAAAAATGCAAAAGTAGCAGCACCATAATTACTTATAATTTCCCCCAAATGAACGTCAATATGAAGAATAAAATCGATGATTGTTTTTATAATTTCCACGAATTTGATTGTAAACAAAGAGTGAAGGTTAAATCAACAACCGAAATTAGAAAATACTCCAACCCTGTGTTATCATAAACAAATGCTTACCTTAGTGGTTACGGTTGCTTTAGGGTTGGCCTTCTCTCTTTTCGCAACACAAAATACTGCTCCCGTGTCGATATCTTTCGGATATTATTACATTCCGAACGTTCCCCTTTACCTTGTTATCCTTGTCCCTCTTATGATTGGTCTCGTGGCTTCTTTTTTTATTCACATATCCTCGGATTTAATATCCAAACTGACTCTTAGTGAAAAAGGTGACGAAATAAAAAATCTTAGGAAAGAGAATGCCGAACTGAATAAACAGCTACATAAATTGGAGCTCGAGAATACGAAAATGAAAGCAAAAAACGGAGATGAAGAATTTGACGAAGATTCATTCTAAACCTTCATGGCACTACTTCTAAAAATATGGAAACTTCTAAAGCTTCCCAGCGGAATTCAGCTATTTATAATGCGCATGTTTAATGACCAGTTCCTAATAGGAGTCACTGGAATATTTTTTGACGATAGCGGCAGAATACTTCTTTTCAGGCATACTTATCGAAATACTGACAGATGGAGCCTGCCGGGAGGATACATTAAAGGCAAAGAACATCCCAAAGAAGGAATTGAACGCGAAGTTAAAGAGGAATCAGGGCTTATAGTAAGCGCAGATGAGCGATTAAGAATAAGAACTGACAGAGATTCCGCAAGACTTGATATTGTTTACATGGGTAAACTTATGGGTGGAGACTTTATACCATCAAAAGAAGTTTCAGAATCAAAATTGTTTGCATTTGAAGATTTACCCAAAATTCCGAAGGATCAATTTTTTTTCATTAGTAAAGCTTTGGGGAATATTTAAAAGTTTCAACCAGATCAATTTGATTTTGGCAAATCTCATAGTATAATCGCGTAATGACACAAGAGAGTCAAATAATCAGAGATATTTCTGTAGAACACTTTGCAGAAATAGCTAATAATGAGCCCTTTCTTTGTGTTGGATTTAACGGAGTTGATGCCAAAGATCAAAGAAGTTATAAATTACACTTCATCACAGAACACCCCAAGGTCCTTATCTAAGAATCGATACCGAACCCAGAAGAAATTTTTTAGTACTTGGATCGGAGGAGCAAGCTCAAGGGGCTCTGGTTAGTTTGGGAAATGAAGTAAGACGAAAAACCGGAGGATTTTATCAAATCCATCCTTTTTACGGTCTGGTTCGTGGAACATGTCTTACCCCGGGTGGCACCAAATCTCGTATGTGGACACGATGACGAAGATCTTTCTTTATTGATATATTTAACCAATCAGGGAAAAAGATTTAACAGAAGGTTAACTCAGCAGAGTATTGCAATCGGTACAACTACTACACTTCCCGATCCAGAAGTTATTGTCAATCTTAGACACCAATACGAAGTTGTTGACAACCCTAATCAGGGTGACCGGGACATTGCAGTTACATGCGGCTTGGGCGTTGAGTGGAACAGACAGTTTAACGAAGCCCACAGGGACAGAGTTCCATCGGCAATGCAAATTACTGTCCCAAATATTGTAGACTTACTTTATAAGCTTAAAGGCAACGGTTTTGATAATCCCCGGGTATCTCAATTAACTTTAATTCCATCCCGCTAGAAATTTTTTAATATTTCTCTCTTAACCAAAGCTTCTTTTAACAAAGATTATCTCCAGTACCGTTTACTACAAAATCCTATTCAATCTAAGTACCTTTAGTTTCTACTTTTTTGCTAACACCAAATGAAGTCTTGGTTCTCCGTCACCAAAATAGTTATCTTTCCAGCCTTCTATCATAAATCCATGTTCCAAATAAATACAAATCGCCTTTGAATTTTGGGGGTGGGTTACCAAATCAATCACTTTTTTATCTTCTATCTTAGTAAGAAGCCATTCCAACGACTCCGAAGCATAACCTTTGCCTTGGTATTCAGGCAGGATCGTCATTGAATCAATATAAGCATGAACTTGACTCTTAGGTTCATACGAAATTGTACCTATTGGTTTCTCTCCAATTAAGACTAAGTAAACAACACTTTTCCTAAGATATTCGCTAGCTTCACTCGCCTTTGTAAATGCTTTGAAAACTTTCCCATCCGCAACAGCCTTTTCTATCGAAGTTGTAGTTTTCCAGTCTTTCTCTGTTAATCTCTTATAAGCTAATTTCATGCCTTTAATGATTTTATTAGTGTAACAAGCTCAGGAAAAGTTTCTTGCTTGAAATGCCCTCTGTCTTCAAAAACCATAACTTCTGAACCCGATAGGGCTTTTTGGTATTTTTTAACGTGCTCATACGGAACACTTGGGTCATCCTTACTCTGAATTAGATAGATTGATCCTCCATTTTTAGTAAATCTGACTAGCGAAGACGAAAGCTTAAAGTCCCCAAGCGACTCTCCTAAGTTTTTATCATCAAACGGAGCTGCGACAAGAATAGTAGCCTTAATAGTTATTGAAATTGTATTTTCAGAAAAGTACTTGGCTAAAAAAATCCCACCCAAAGAATGTCCGATAAGAATCACTCCACTTTCTAATAAAGGAGTAATTCTTTCAAACCAAATTTTCCATTCTTCATAGTCAGCGTTTGTAACGTTTGGCATTTTCGGAACCAACACATCGAAGTTTTCGCCTAATTCCTCCGCAATTGTGTCTTTCCACTCCTTGTGTGATTTCAGTCTATCTAATTTTATTTCTTTATTTTTTAGATAAGAAATAAAGTCATCGTAAGTATCAAATGTAGTCCCCCCACCAATGATTACAATTTGTTGAGTCATGTTGTCATTATTTAAACTTTTCAGATATTATAGCTTCTTTCTTTAACCTTGGCCATTTTTTAAGTTGATACTCTCTCTGCATTGCTTCTCTTCTTGTTTTGTAATTTTCGAAGTAAACTAATTCGAAGGAATCAAAATAACGGATATATTTTGCAGATTTGCTGGATTTATTTTTGTGTTCTTTAATTCTTTTTTCGAGATTATTGGTTTGACCGATATAAAGTGTGTTTGAAGAGGTACGGAGAATGTAAACAAAATACATAATATATTTTAACCAAATTTAATCAGGGCTATAGCATTGAGCGAGCGCAGTGAGTCGAAGTGCTGCGGGACAGGGAGTCGAACCCCAATTGACGGATCCAAAGTCCGCTGTCCTACCATTAGACGATCCCGCATTATAACTTAATCAATAATTATCTCAGAATTTAATGTCCCGTTTCTGCTTTCGCAGAAGACCTACCATGGCGTCGCTTACGCTCCTTTTCTTTCACTACGTTCAAGACAGACGATCCCGCAAAGAGTAAGCTGAGATATTATAGCAAAAGCAGACTTAAAATGTTAAAATAACTACGTTCAAAACCCGTATTAAAACACGGGCCCGTAGCTCAATGGTAGAGCAACACCCTTTTAAGGTGATGGTTGAAGGTTCGAGTCCTTCCGGGCTCACCATAACTCCATCATTCACAGCGTAAAAAACCAATGCTGTGAGATAATGAATTGCCAAGTTTACTTGGCCCCATCGTCTAACGGTTAGGACAGCACCCTTTCAAGGTGTAAATTTGGGTTCGATTCCCAGTGGGGTCACTCGCTTGCAGCTCGCTCATCCACAGAATCGATTTCGCACAAGAAGAGTGTTGCACGTCTTGCAAGGCGATTCCCAGTGGGGTCACAAAAAAGGTAACATGACAAAATTAAACGCAAAACAGCTTCGGGTTTCCGAGCCTTCCGAGGAAGAATTAAAAAATATCAAACGTACTCCTATTTATTTGATAATGGATAGGATAATTGATACATATAATACAGGCTCACTTTTTCGCCTTGCTGACGCTGTGGCATTGGAAAAAGTTTATCTTTGCGGAGAGATGGAATATCCCCCTTCAAGCCGGATTCACAAATCTGCAGTCGGAACAGAAAACTGGGTGCCTTGGGAACGAAAAAGTTCAACTTTAGAGGCAGTCCGCGAGCTAAAAAACAAAGGGGTTCAGGTCGTCGCAATTGAACAGTCGCCACAATCAATAAGTTATAAAGATCTTTCTTCAAAATCGCAATTTCCATGCGCCGTAATTGCAGGCAACGAAACTTACGGTATTGAGGAACAAGTTTTAAAAGAAGTTGATTTGATAGTTGAGTTACCGATGCTTGGTGTAAATAAAAGCTTCAACGTTTGGGGAGCAACTGCAGTAATAATATATAAAATTCTGGAGTCGATTATTTGATTTTATTTTAAAGCGGTATCAACTGCCGACTTCATTGCATCAAAGCTGTATGCTCCGGGGAAAGTATTCTCGTTAACTGCAAAGAATGGCGTTCCCTGAGCACCCAATGAAGTTGCCAAGGCTACATCTTTTTTAATTCTTTCGACATATTTTCCGCTCTCAAGACAAGTTTTCATAAATCCGGAGTCAACCGCACTTGCCAAAAATGTCGCAAGATCGCCTGATTTTGATTTGTCATTCTTGACTGTGTTGTTTAGTAAATCATAGGCTTTATTTGTCATAAGTAAGTCATGAGCAGCCCAGAATTTGCCTTTCTCATTTGCGCAGTACAAAGCCTGAGCACCCATTTCCCCATTTCCATGTCCTGGTGAATAAATATAAACAAATGAGGCTTTGCCCTGATCAATCAATTTCTTAAACTCGACAACGGGTGCGACATAAGTTCCGCCATCAGAAACTAATTTAAATTGAGTTCGACCCTGCGAATCTTCATCGATTTTTCGATTTAACTCGGGATTTTTACCGGAAGCAACATGGCAATAGGGACAACTCGTATCTGAAACTTCTACCAATATCAATTTAGAACTATCTTTTCCAAACTTTATTACATCCTCCTTGAAAAGATTTTTAACCTGATCGAGTGTTAATTTTGGCTGCTGAGCGGTTACATCGGTTGTGTCAGTGGTATTTGTAGTAGTTGGTGTTGTTGTTTTACCCTTCTCCAAACCTGATACCTTTTGCCATAAAACACCTACCGCAAAAGCCAATCCGATTGAAACTAAAAGAAGTATTGGTACAAACCGCTCAAGTGCACTTCCCGACCTCTTTACTTTTTCTTCCATGTAGGTTATTTTGCAGATATAAACCCATTTTGTCAACTACTGTTTGGGTCTACCAGTTAGGAACATCTTTACAATGCTCCAAGCAGTGCCAAGGCTACCACGAAGGGGTAGCCTTATCTAAAAACTTTAAAGCATCCATTGCCGCCATACAGCCAAAACCTGCAGTTGAGATTGCCTGTTTGTACTCGGTATCATGAACTTCACCTGCAACAAAAACGCCTTCCAGATTTGTATGTGTACCGTTTATTACTTTGATATAACCCCTGTCATCCATATCAATCGGACCTTTAAACAGGTCACTATCGGGCTTGTGACCAATAGCAATAAATACTCCGTTCACCACAAGCTCACTTGTAGTTTGGTCTTTAGTATTTTTAAGAAGCAGTTTTTCAACTTTACTATCGCCAACTATTTCCACAATCTCGGTATTCCAAAGAATTTTAATTTTGGGATTGTTCAAAACCTTCTCTTGCATTGCAGCCGAGGCTCTGAACTGATCGCGTCTGTGTATTAAGGTTACTTCTGAGGCATATTTAGTTAAAACCAATGCCTCAGTCATTGCAGAATCTCCACCTCCAACAACTGCAACTTTTTTGTCTTTATAAAATGGCGCGTCACACGGCGCACAGGTTGCAACTCCTCGACCTATAAGTTTTTTCTCTCCCGGAACTTCAAGCCATTTTGTTCGCGCGCCAGTTGAAATAATTACAGACTTTGCAAGATAAACTTTCCCATCTACCGTAATTTCTAATGGCTGTTTGTCAAATAAAACTGAAGTAACGTTTTTATCGACAATTTCAGTGCCAAACCGCTCTGCTTGCGAGCGTATTTTTTGCATGAGTTCCGGGCCCTGAATCCCATCAGGAAATCCGGGATAATTGTCGACGGTAGTTGTGAGCATGAGTTGCCCGCCCCAAGACTCTCCTGCAAAAACAATTGTAGAAGCAGCGCCGCGGGTTGTATAAATTGCGGCAGTTAAACCGGCCGGACCGGATCCGATTATCGCAACGTCCCACGGTTCGTCTCCTTGAGGTTTTTGAGCATAAATGATTTTTTCGTCCATAACTTTATTATATATATTTCCTCCAAACAAAGTTACCCCGCAAAACCAAGCGACAAAGCATAAGTTTGCGGGATAATTTTTCCTTCAACCAAAAATTACATTCCGGTTGTTGTTGGTCCTGATGTACCACCTCCATCTTTCGGTTCTTCTGACACTGTGCCTACCACTGGTTCTGCTGGCAAATTTGTATCATCTGCTACCACAGCTGGCTCAGACATCGATGGAACAGTAGGAGATGTACTTTGGCCTCCTGTAACATCTACATCTTTCGGTGTAGTTCCGGGACCGGCTGGGGTTGTCGACATCGGAGGAACCGACGCGACTGTTCCAGTTGTATCATCTGCCGCTGGTGCCATTGGGTCAGCTACCGGTGCATCACCTGCTACGACGGCTGTCATTGTTGGATCTGTTGGTTTGTTTGGATTCAATATACTCACCTCCTCTCCCTGTTAGATAATTGTCAAAAAAACATCTAACGGGTTACGTTTAAATTGCTTTCTTCATTAAATCTTCAAATGCTTGTTTGCCTGCAAAGCCAATCTGACGCCCGACTTCTTTCCCCTCTTTAAATAAAATGGTAGTTGGAATCGACATTACTCCAAATTGTTGGGAAAATTGCTGGTTCTCATCAACGTTTATTTTTGAAATTAAAACCTTGCCCTCGTAGCTTTCGGAAAGCTCTTCCAAAACCGGCTCGGCAGTTCTGCAGGGTCCACACCAGGGAGCCCAGAAATCAACGAGAACGGGTTTATCTGATTTAAAAACTTTTTGATCAAACTCAGAATCAGTAATGTTGAACGTAGCCATACGCCTTATATATAAACAGATTCAGGTACTTACGTCAACTGCTGAAATAGGATTTATGAACTATTAACCTAGCGAAAGCTTTCAAAACGAGACCGCAAGGCGAGTCTTGAAACAGGTTCTATATTCTCACTCTCTTTAATCGAAGTGAATTTCCAACCACCGAAATCGAACTCGCAGCCATTGCAAACGCCGCAATTTCAGGTGAAAGCGTAATTTTCCAAATCGGATATAAAACCCCCATTGCAACAGGAATAAGAATTACATTGTAGCCAAACGCCCAAACCAAGTTCTGCCTAATAACATTTAGCGTCTTTTTAGACAACTCTAGTGCGCTCAGCACCGTTTCCAGATTTTTATTTAATAGTGTAATACCGGCTGTTTCGATAGCAACATCGGACCCCGTTGACATTGCTATCCCAACGTCCGCAGTTGCCAAAGCCGGTGCGTCGTTTACTCCATCTCCAACGAAAGCAACAACATTTTGATGTTTGTTACTCGTTGTTAACGACTGAATTTTTAACTCATTAACTTTTTCAGCCTTTTGATCCGGCAAAACTTTTGCCATTACATTGGCAATACCTGCTTTTTCTGCCAACGCACGGGCTGTTTTTTCGTTATCCCCTGTAATCATCCAAACGTCTATTCCTTTTCTTTTCAAGCCAGCAATCGTACTTTCAACTGATGTTTTCAATATATCCTGTATGGCAATTATTCCCAGTAATTTTTTAGCCGAAGTTAAAAACACAACAGTTTTGCCTTCCCTCTCAAGTCTGTCGATATCATATTCGAAGCGTTCTAACGAAATTCTTTCTTTTTCCAGTAAGCTTCTGCTTCCCAGTGCAAATTTTTTCTTATTAACCGACCCTTCAATACCATATCCTGTAATCGCCATGAAATTAGATATCGGTAGCAGTTGCATACCTTCCGTCTTAGCTTTATTTACAAAAGCTTCGGCTAAAGGATGTTCCGATCCTGCCTCAAGGCTCGCCGCTATTTGAAATGGGTTTTGATATCTAACTGAAGCGGTCTGTGTCGATATTACATCTGTAATTATCGGTTTCCCTTCAGTCAACGTCCCGGTTTTATCAAAAACTATTTTTGAAACCTTGTTTGCAATTTCCAGGCTTTCCGCATTCTTTATAAGAATTCCGTGCTCTGCAGCCCTGCCTACCCCAACCATTATTGCAGTCGGTGTAGCAAGTCCAAGTGCGCAAGGGCAAGCGATCACAAGTACGGCAATCATTGCTCCAAACCCCACACCAAATCCGGCAAATAAAAACCAAACGACAAAAGTCGCAACAGAAATCATTAGTACTGCAGGTACAAAATAAGAAGAAACCGAATCGGCCAGTCTTTGGATAGGAGCACGGGAGCTTTGAGCGCTTCCTACCATTTTAATAATTCCTGCTAAAACCGTATCACTACCGACTTTGGTTGCGGTAAATAAAAATGTCCCGTGTTTATTGATCGTTGACCCAATTACCACGTCTCCAACTCGTTTTTCCACAGGAATTGATTCACCGGTGATCATTGATTCATCAACGCTACTTATTCCTTCGACAATTTTTCCGTCAACCGGAATTTTTTCTCCCGGTCTGACTCTAATCACATCACCGGCCACTACTTGTTCTATTGGAATATCCACCTCTACACCGTCACGTTTAACGCGGGCTGTTTTTGCCTGTAATCCCATCAGTTTTTTTATTGCATCAGAGGTATGTGCTTTTGCCCTCGACTCAAGGTAACGACCTAAAAGAATTAGCGTAATAATAACTGCAGCTGTATCAAAATACATTGTCATGGGCATTCCCAATCGTTCGACAACTTCAGGAAGCACCGTTACCAAAAGCGAGTAAATGTAGGCAGCACTTGTTCCAACCGTAATTAACGTATCCATTGAGGCTGTACGGTTTCTCAGCCCGCTCCATGTGGCTTTGTAAAACTTTGACCCTGCCCAAAATTGTACCAGTGAAGTCAAAAGCAGTAAGTAATAGTTATTAGAAAGTATGTCGTAAATAGGACCCAGCGAGACAACTTTAAAAATTCCCGAAAACCAATTCGGGAAACTGCCGATAAAGATAATTATTGAAAGAATAGCCGATACAATTACCTTAAGTTTTAATTCTTCCAATTCTTTTTTCTTCTCCTCATCTTTTAATGCGTTAGCATCAAACTTGTTTATTTCGTCCGCCGACTTCGCATTTACTGCTTCACTGTGATTAGAGCTTGAGGCTAATCTCTCGCTGATTATTGCTTTATAACCGGCACTTTTTACAGCATTTGAAAGCATCTCGTCAGTCGCAATATTTGCATCATAATCAATTATCGCCTGTTCACTCCCATAATTAACCGTGGCGGTATTTACTCCTTCCGTTTTTAAAAGCTGTCTTTCTATAAGCTTTGCACAGGAAGCACAATGCATCCCTATAATCGGAAATGTTTTTGACGTTTTAGTTTCTTTTAATTCACCGTTCATATTTACTGCGTAACTAGCCTTCCTTGAAACATGTTCATTCCGCAATGAAATCCTGTCTTTGTTGCATGCGGAGGTTTTAGTTCAATATCAACAGGTTTATTTAGAGGCAAGTATTTTTTTATTCCATAATCAGGAAATATTACCTCTTCCAGGCATGAATTCTCGTCCTTCCTTATAAAACGGAGTGTCGTTTTTTTGTCTTTCTTTAAAATTATAGTGGATGGTTTATAACCCCCTTCGACAGTGATTTCAACTACTCCCTTCCCGCTTTCTTTACCAATCGAATCGCGCTTTCCAAAGAAAAACCAGAATATAAGAGCTTCTGTCAATAAACCGGAAATTATTATAATAAGTTGACTGCTTTCCATATTAAAACTTTTCCACTACCTTCATTACTTCACTTATAACTTCTTCCTTCTTGCCCTTACTGATCGCATCAGCAACACAAGTTTTAAGGTGGTTATCCAAAATTACTCTATCAACTTTTCGAAGAGCTGACTGTACAGCTTGTGACTGATGAATTATGTCTATGCAGTATTCCCCTTTTTCAACCATGGAAATTATTTTTTCCAGGTGTCCCTTTGAAATTTTCAACCTGTGTATTACTTTTTTGTCTGTATTCATTTTACTATCCCCCCCCAGGGGATTGACAAATGATATAATACGTAAGATAATTTGTCAATACTTTTATGAATCAAGTTTGGCTAGCGCTCATTACAGGATTAACAACAGGTGGAATTTCTTGCTTTGCCGTACAGGGAGGACTTTTGGCAAGCTCGCTTGCTAATCAGGAAAAAGGAAACCAAAAAAAGGCGGTGGCAATTTTCGTTGTGGCTAAAATAGTAGCTTATACAATTTTAGGAGCGCTTCTTGGTCTAATCGGATCGTCACTTGTAATTTCCCCAAAAACACAAGGGCTGATGCAGATCTTTGCAGGATTAGTAATGTTAATCGCAGTTGGTAAACTTCTAAACCTCCACCCTATTTTCCAAAGGCTTACTTTTACAGCTCCAAAGTTTATGTACCGAATACTACGAAACAAGAGCAAGGACGAAGGAATGATATCATCTGCCTTCTTGGGATTTTTAACAATACTTATCCCCTGCGGTATTACCCAAAGTATAATGGTTTTGTCTGTCGCATCAGGAAGTGCATTAAACGGGGCACTTCTTATGTTAGCGTTCACGGTTGGAACTTCCCCTGTTTTCTTTGGACTGGGTATCGCTTCAAGTGAAATATTAAAAAGGCCGGCTCTGAAATATGTTGCAGCAACAGCCATTTTTATACTCGCAATACTTTCTTTTAATACCGGACAAATTCTGCGCGGTTCACCACACACCCTGCAAAATTACTGGTATGCAATCGTGGGCGATAAAAAAGAAAGCGGACCCCAAGCGTTGGCTCAAACAACGCAAGGATTTCAGGAAGCGGAAATAATAGTGTCCAGCTCCGGATATAAATCTAATGTCAAAACTTTAAAAGCAGGTGTTCCCGTTAAACTGAAATTAAAAACTGACAATACTTTCGGTTGTGCAAGAGCTTTTACAATTCCTTCCTACAATATAAGCAAATTCCTTCCCGAATCAGGAGAAACAGAAGTTGAGTTTACCCCAACAAAAACCGGGAGACTAACTTACACCTGCTCAATGGGAATGTACTCCGGAGTTTTTGAGGTGATTTAAATATGACAAAAATAACTTTTAAAATTGAGGGTATGGACTGTGATTCCTGCGCAAAAATGATTGAGCTGGTTCCTGCAATTATGCAAAAAAGATACTCGAAGTAGAACTTAGTGACCCGAATGAACACAAAAAAATAAAAGAGATTGTTGAAAAGGGAGGATATAAAATAACTTCATGAGGCTTTATATTTTCCGCCATGGGATGACTTTCCAGTCAAAAAATAACGTTGCCTATACTCCCGAGAATTATAAAACCAGCCCGCTTCTTGATGAAGGAATTCCGGTAATTGAAAAAATTGGTAATTACTTGAAAGATATTAAAACGGATGTAAATTACACTTCCCCGATTTTACGCTGTACACAAACGGCAGAAATTATTTCGGAAATCTCGGGGAAAATATTTTTGCCAAATGATTTACTTACCGAATACGGTCAGTGGGTTGAGAGTTTTGAGGACCTCCGCGCACGGGCGAATAAATTTATTGAATACCTCAATACTCAGCAGGTTGAATTTTCTGCAATCTGCACTCACGGAGGAGTAATTTCAGCGTTAAAATATCTATTGGTTTATAAAAAATACAAGCCTGTTAATTTAACCGATTATCCCCTGCCCGGAGTCATAACCATAATTGAAAACACAAAATTTGAAGAGGTCGATTTCAATTCGACTTAAGTTTTTCTTCTACCTTACTTTTTATATCCTCATAATTTCTAATTGTAATTTTTTCACCGTTTAAAAGAAATGTCGGCGTCGAGCTTAAGTTAATCATATTGGCTAAAGTAACATCTGCGTTAACCGCATCTTTTACCTCCTGGCTCTCGTAATCGGCTCTCCACTCATCTTTATTTAACCCCAGGCTTTCAGCGAATATGGAAAGTTTTTCAGTGATATCACCCTCGTTACTCCATTCTTCCTGTTTTTCAAACAAAAGATCGTGCATTTCCCAAAACTTACCCTGCTTGCCTGCAGCCTCTGCCCCGTACGCAGCCGCTTTAGCATTTTTGTGTTGAGGAAGCGGATAATGCCGATAAACTACCTTTATATTATCTTTGTATTCCTCGGAGAGTTTTTTTATCATGGGAGCATATGTTTTACATGCAGGACACTGAAAATCACTGTATTCAATCAAAGTTATTGAAGCATCCTTATTACCTTTAATCCAATCGTCATCCTTAGCCTCCACGGAAACACCCGAAACCGTCGGAACGGGTGCTGTCGCCCACTTATAAACTTTGAAACCAAAAAACCCGATAACCAAGCAACCAAATAATGTAATAAAAAGCTTCTTAAGGTTTACAAAAACTTTCTGATTTTGTTTCTCAGACTTTTTTTGCTCGCGCAGAAGCTTTCGGCGCTCTTTTCTACTAAGTTCTTCCATAATTAAAGTGTAGTGTACAGAAAAGCTTAAACAAGTTCAACTTAAAACAAAAGTCCAAAAACTAAAAGGAGCACTGCGTTTCCAACAACAAATATTTTTTTCTGAAGAGGCTCTAAGGCAAGCGGAAACTTTATAAACCAGGAGTCAAATGATTTCGTTTCCGAATATTGTTGAACCTGATCCAAAATAAGGTGAAGCGCAAATGATAAAACCATACCGCGCGCAAGTAAACTCCCTGAGGAACTCACCACAAAGAACACAAATACCAAGAGTATCGCCTGAAACAAAGCAGTATGAAAAATTAGATCACCGGCAATTGTTTTATCATTCTCATATTGGCTAATCGCACCAAGAATGCTTTTTTTGTTTAATGCTCCAGTAACTACCGGCACCTGAGGCTTTAATACAAAGGCATAAATTATATAATCCAAAAAAGGCAAAAATGTTCCCAGTAGTCCCCCAATCGCAAATTCGACTATCATCGGAATTTTAAACCAGCTTTTCAAAACGACAATTAAAGCAAAAAACGGAACTAAATATATGAAGTGTAATACCAAGTCTCTTTTCATTAATTAACTGTACTACAAATTGCAAGCCAACAACAAGAGTATTTGCACAAAATCAATAAACACACTATTCCCAAAAACATTTTTTCAAATCCACAATTTTTTCTGAAGCAAATATTACACCCTCTGCAAGTAATTTTTCTTTCTGTTTCTCCCAACCGCCAAAAGCGTAAGAGTCGGCAAGTTTACCGTCTTTATTTACAACCCGATGGCATGGCGTATCAGGATCCGGATTTGCATGTAGGGCAAATCCGACTTTCCGCGCATCTTTCGTCCCAAGTCTCCTCACAATCGCTCCATAAGTTGTCACCTTCCCTTTTGGAATCATTCGCACAACTTCATAAACCTGTTCAAAAAGATTTTTTGTTTTATTATTTTTCATTTTAAAAATTTTCCAATTTCGCCTAAAGCAGTGTCATTTAATACATTAAAATGTATGCTATCAATTATAACCAATTTGGAATTTTTTAGACAATTTTGAAGCTCTCTTCCCTGTACAACAGGCATTAATAAATCTTTTTTCCCACTTAGAATTAAGGAGCTGTTATTTAGATTTTTAAGCAATTCCCGGTTATCAGTTTGAGTAACTATTTTGGCAATCTCAGCATGCTTTTTAACCGGAATATTTTTAATCGCAACCAAGTTTAACCTCATATCATCAATATAGTTTTGATGTTGGGATTCGTCTCCGGAAAAAGGATCGAAAATTTTATAAACGAATTCAAACAGTACAGTGGGGATATTAATCAACAATCTCGCAATCGACATCCCAGGTTTTGTTTGTACAAAACCAACCACAGATTTAAGTCTTTTCACCTCTGGGGCAAATCTTGCCCCGCTTGCAATAAAAATTAATTTGGAAAAAGGAAGTTCTTTCGCCAACTCGGGAATCAAAAAACCTCCCATCGAAATCCCAACAATTAAATCGAGTTTTCTATTACCAAGTTTTTTTGTAACCCAATCATTTAAGATTTTCTGATTCAACAAATTATCACTGCCGAACAAATCAGGGTTTAATATTTCATAACCCAAATTAGTCAAAAGTTTGTTTAATGGGTGTTCCGTTGCAAAACTCTGTGGCCATCCATGAAGAACAAGTGCTGTTTTCATAATTAATCTGTAAATACCTGTACAAACATTTTCCCATAAATTCCGTTATCGATTACGCCAATTCCAACTCTTCTAAATTCCGGATCAAGAATATTTTTTTTGTGGCCTTCTGAATTCATCAGTCCTGTGTGGGCAGTTTCAACAGTCGGAGCAAGTGCCAAGTTTTCCCCGGCAACCGTATACTTTACGCTAAATTTATCCAGCCTATCCCCGACATCCTCGCCTTCAAAATTATAATGACTGAAATATTTTCTCTCCCACATATCACTCGCGTGCGCTCTCGCCACAGTTTTTAGCTCGTCATCACCTATCAACAAATTTACTCCGGCCTTTTCCCTTTCTTTATTAACCAAGTACAAAAGCTGTCTTTCGCTGTCTTCATCTACGCTTAATTTAGCCTCACCTATTGATAACGGAACGCTTTCGTAAGAATCGGGTTTTATCGTAAAATAAGTTAGCGAATCATCAATTAATCCACCGAATACTTCATTAACTTTTGATTCGAGAAAGGAAGTATTTTTAACCAAGAACCCCCCAATGTATGAGCTTGAAATTGCGTTTTTAATAGGAGACGTCAGGGGAAAGCCAAGTGAAAGCATTAAAATAAAAGAAACCAAAACCAAAGCTTCCCCCACTGCCGGAATTACCCCCAACACTTTTGTAAATTTTGATTTCCAAAATTTCCCCGGAATTTTTTTGACAAGACTTACAATCAGATATCCGAGAAAAAATTCGCTCAAAGAAGCTACAACTAAAAACCCTATTGCGTTAGAAAATGAATGAGAGAAAGAAAATTGCTGGCGGAGGATCACGGAAATATATTTATAAAAACGTAAAGATATAAGAAGAGAAATTAAAAACGAGATAAAATCAGCCAAAATTATCCAAAACCCGACCCGAAAAGCCTCAAGTGCAAAATAAATGCAGATTATAATAATGATGATATCGATCCAAGTACCACTAAATTTCATATATTTTTGTTTTTAATTTTTAATTCATTTCGCAGTTGCGCGACTTTCCACATAAAAGTTCTCAGCTTTGCTTACGCTCCTCTTGTGTGTCAGCTTGCCTCTTTTTCAATTCAGCAAGTTTCCACATGAACAGCTTTGGCTTCGATTTTACATTATTTGCATCTTTAACAAAATTTTTCGCAGTTTCAAGAAATCCTCTTGGTAGGTCCTTTGCAAGTTTTATATAAAGTGAAGTATTTTTGAGGTCGTTGAGTTCACGGGCAAGTTCGTACCCATATTTTTGAAACTCCTGGGATATATATTTATCCTCATCGGATTTAAACTTGGATAAAACATCCGTAATTTGTGTAAAATGCCCGCCACGTACCATATTGGTATTTTAACACTAAAATATTTGGGGTTATTCAATCGTATTTATATGAAGTCTAACTTTGTAATAAATACTCAGGCCATAAATAAAAACTCCTACTGAGCCCGCAACAAACAGTAATCCGAATATAAACATTGAATGCGTTTGGAAAAAATGGATGAAAGTTGCACCCGCTATAAACAGGGTCAATGACGTCCTGATATATGCAAGAAGTGTTCTTTCGTTTGCCAGTATCGTTCTATGCCTGGCTAAATGATCATTCTTCTTTTCATTCATAGGGTTATATTCAATAGCTCCTTCACCAACTTGTCAATGACATCATTCAAAACCTGAGCTTCTTCCTCAGAAAAATTTTGCAGAACATAAGTTTCACCCGGAGTTCTGTTTTCGCCATCGCGATTATCCACCCCAATTCTTACATGCCAGAATTTATCGTTCCCAAGTTTTTCGTAAACAGAATTTAGACCGTTATGGACTTTCGGACCAACTCCCAACTGAATTTTATATTGACCCAATTTTATGTCCAGATCGTCATGAATAATCCATAAATCTGATATTTGTACATGATAGAAAGAAATGAGTTTTTGGACGGCTATGCCGGAATTATTCATCATGTTTGTTGGCTTAGAAAATATTACCAACGACCCTTGTTTAGCAGTAAAAGACTTAAATTTTTTATCGATTAACCACTCACTACCTAGCTTTTCCGCAAGTTTTTCTACAACTAAAAACCCAACATTATGTCTTGTGTTTATATAGTTCTCACCAACATTTCCTAATCCTACAATTAATTTCATAGCTTGATTTTATAACAAATGCCGGTATGTTTCCGTAAATATCCGACACTAGACCCTCTCTAACGGAGGTTTCATGCCCAGGCCTATATGTGGCCTATGGTAGTGATACCTCTCAAGGT
>Ga0075618_135_pt1 | contig 17718 bp, 15 predicted proteins | sample RifGroA1_FD_68372 | JGI IMG/M metagenome (GOLD analysis project Ga0075618, IMG submission 68372) | Microgenomates (Woesebacteria) bacterium GW2011_GWA1_37_8
AAGGGTGATTGTCACAAGGGTCATCAAGATCGTCGCAACAGCTACCTCCATAACAACCACCCACACAGTCTTCCATTGGGGGAAAACAAGTTGACTCCCAGCATCCGTATGCCTTAACAGTTTTTACTCTCGTCACCAGAAATAATATAGATAATAAACATAATAAAAACCCAAAATATATAGGCATTTTTTGTATAAATCTATTGTGACCATCTCTGTCCATAGTAATTTCGTTTGTTTTAACTTTTCTTGCTCCTATCTATATACTGTAATTTCACCCACAGGAGTACTCGATAATATTTTTATGACAGATTTTCCAAAACCAAATTTTTCTCCTCCAGGAACTTCCCATACAAGATTTACAACATCACCAGCCTTCAAGTAAGTATAACCATATCCAACATTCATAAGCCCATTTTTACCACGATTATCGTAATTACCCTCACCATCACTATCATTATCCACATTTACACTTTCTAACATATAAGTATTATATTTGCCCATTTGTGGATTTTTTATAAAAACCTGCTCATTCCAATAGGTATGCGTTTTATCTTTATCTATCAATACTGTGTTGGCAATTCCATCAATTTCTACATTAAGCTTAAAAGTTTTAATCGCTTCTGATTCAATATCTATTTGCTTTATTTCTGAAGAAAATGGGGGGGTTACAATCTCTGCTTGTTTTGACACAAGATTCACACCTGACTCATCGGAGTTTTGATATTTTATATAAAATTTCGGCTTCTCGGAAGTAAGGTTGTAAAAAAACGGTGTATCATATTTTATACTTTTGCTTGATACAGTTGTGACTACTCCCAGATCGTAAAGCATGTTAAAAAAACCGACAGGATTTCGTGAATAAAAAATAAATAAATACACAAAGAAACTAATAAAAGCGAATAGAATAAACAAAATAAGTGATATCGCAATCTTTTTCGTAAAACCAGATCCTGACTTTTTGTTTTGTTCATCCATAGAACACTCTTATTTCATTCTGAATAAAACCATACTGGTTTTCAAGTGGTAAGTAAACATTTGAAGAAAGTGTGAGAAAATAGCTTGAGGAATATGGGAAGTCTGGCAGCTAGTTCAAAGGTGTGGGTTATGAAGTTTCGTATCTAAATAAAGTTACTGTCCAGAGTTATGTCCGTTTCCATTTTGTCCGTTTCCGCCACTTTTTTGTTCTGGAATTATTCTACCGCGACTATCAATAAAGACCTTTATAGGGTTGCCTTCAGTATCGTAAACGGTTTTAGAGTAACCACCATCCGACACGCCAACATTATGCAGTGTATTTAAGAATCTTCTAACGCCATTTATTCTACCACCAGAAGGCTTATCTTCTTGCCTGACAAGGGTTTTACCAACAATTTCCCATTCCATATCTTTATTATAGGTCTTTTAATTCATTTTTCAACCCCTAAAAGGAAAAAACCTCCTTCCGGAGGTGAAAATCCATGTTCTTAAGAGCTTTTAAAACTAAGACAATACCTAAATAATTCCATGTTTAAAAATTCTACAACAAATTACACCACAAATGCAACACTTCAACTTAAATTCCTTAGGTTGTTAGACGATGTAAATATCTTTGAATATTAAAAACCTGCAAGCATGTAGCGTTCAATCGGAGCAAAGTCATCAGTTAAAACCGGATAGGTTGCCAAATTCCCTTCCCAGAGGTTTCCCAATAGTTTTTGATACAACGAATCATCAGAAGTAAGCGAAATTCCAGAATCTTTTTTAAAAGCAAATACTAGAACGTTTTGTATGTAATCTTCCCGACGCTCGGGAGTAGCCTGAAAAATCAATATTTTTGCAAAATTTGTTTTTATTGTGTTTATTTCAGCGCTTAAAAACTTCGACTTTGGACCTTGTAGTGAAGAAATATTGTTTATTGCCAGGATTCCGTCATCAGACAATAAATCAAAATACTTCCCAACCGCTTCTATGGTTATTAATTCAAATGGCATTATCAGCTCGTCACGGTATGCATCCAAAACAATAACATCATATTTTTCACTTGCATGGTTAATAAAATTCCTCCCGTCAATATTAAATGAATGTAAACGATCCGTCTGCGGTACATTAAAATATTTCTTAGCAACGGTACTTACCATTGGATCAATTTCAACTACATCAGCAACTAACTTGGGGTTTTTATTCAATAAATACGACGGAAGTGAATATCCACCTCCACCTATAAACAATACCTTTTCCGCATTGGGTTTAAAATGTCCGATTAAAGTCAATTGATTAATGTATTCAAATAACAACTCGTCTGAATCTAAATATTTACCCGACTGGGCAAGTATTGAGGTTCGAAGAAATCTCACCGGCCTTCCCGTTTTTCGCACGGTAGAATCAGTCACGTATATTTTTTGATAATTTGAATCGGCTTCAAAAATAATGTTGGGGTTTTTCTTATTTGGGTTTGCCGCGATTATCAGGCAAAAAAAAACAAGCGGTATAAGTTTCTTTATTTTAAAAAAATTCTTTTTGTCCAGAACAAAAGAGAGAACTATCACCGCTGTCGCAATCGCAAGAAGTATTTTACTTGATCCAAGATAGCCCAAAAGTACATAACCGGTCAAAAATGTACCGATAATGCTTCCCAAAGTTGAAATCGCATACAACTTACCCACAACTTCTCCACTTTTATCAAGGCTCTTCATTTTCAATCGGGTTGCGTAAGGGGTAATTGTACCGAACAAAAAACTGGGTAGTGCAAAAAGAAAAAGCGTTGCGAGTATTGATGACAAACGCGTTTCGTAAATATTTCTTACAATTAGGATTAAAACAGTTTCTTTTATTATGAAACTCAATAAAATCGATAATCCTGTTGCAAAAGCCAAATTCGAAAGAAGGCCGGTATTTAGTTTTTTATCAGCCAATTTTCCGCCTTGGTAATATCCCAAACTCAAAGCCGCTAAAATTACTCCAATTATTGCAGTCCAGACAAAAATTGAGCTTCCGATATATGGGGATAATATTCTTGAAGCCGTAAGCTCAAGTGCCATGAGTGCAGCCCCTGAAACAAAAAGTGTCAACTCAATCATGGTATAAGTATGGAGCAAATTGATTGCGAAAAACAACACTAAAATCTACGAAGAATGAATTAAATTATTTTATACAAGACCTAAGATCGTTTGCAAGCCTGTTGAGGTAGTTTTGGTCACATACTGACACGCTTGAAACTATGAAAGGTTGTCCGTTTTTTGAAATAAATTCACCTACCTGTAACTTGTCACCTTGCCCGTGGACCCTTCCCTCTTTAACAACTTTTCCGTCTCGGTCAAACCATGTAAAGCTGGTAACTCGTTCAATCCCGTTAGTTGGATCACCTACGGCTTGTACATCAAAGTAACTCGCCCCTTCAGGTTTAGTAATACATAGGTTACCTCTCCATCCCGCTTTTCCAGTTGAAGTTTTATATGTTCCATCGGCAATAAATCCCGGCTTATTTGGGTTATTTGTATCCGGTAGCCACCCGGGGATAAGCCCTTCATTTAGCATTTCTTCTACAATTTTACCTGTCAAATCGTCTTCAGGTACTGGAGGTAAAGTAGTTTCCTGGGGTGTTAGTCTATTCGTAGTCACATCTACGGGTGTTGGTCCAGATGGAGTCACATCTACTCTTCGCGTTGGAGTAGCACCACCGATACCCGGTGTACATGCAGCCAAAGTTGCGGCTAAAAGACACAAAGAAGCTTGAAACTCCTTACTCGACTTTCTCATAACGTGTGAATTATAACACACATAAACCTATAATACAATAATTTAACTTTTAAATATCTTCTTTACACTCAAAGATATGGGGTTGTCTATTCTTTTGCTTGAATACCCAGTAGCCACAATACAGCTTCTTTTTTGTAGCGACGATCGCCCCGGGAGTTTATTCGGATTGCGGGAAGTTTTCCGCGCTTTCCCCAGCGTTTAATTGTAAGAGGTGAGACACGAAGAAGATCTGAAACTTCCCGGACAGTTAATAAATCGGGTAAATCCTCAAGTCTTACTTTTGTTTTTGGGTTTGCCATATTAGGGTGTTGTCACTTGTCGCTATTTTCAATCACTTTGATATATTCTCGTGCCTACAGATGAACTTTATCTATCACAATGTATCAATGTCATTCATCTTCTGTCAAGGGGTATTATTTACAAATAGCGGACAAATTTATAGAAGTTACTTATTTACCAGTTTATTTAAAAACACACGGAATGCAAACTGTGGAAATGCCGCGAACACCCTGGCTGGTTTTTGAGAACCGGTAAAAAGACGGAATAACCATTCAAAGTTATAATCCTCTATCCACTTAGGTACTGATTTTCTTGTACCGCTAAAATAATCAAAAGTTCCCCCGACATGTGCTGCACAGGAAAAATTTAATTTATCGTACAACCGGTACATCCACTTTTCCTGTTTTGGTGTACCAAAGCCTATAAGAAGTAAATCCGGTGTATAATTATTTATTCTTTCTACTAACTCTTTTTCGAAAGTTTCATCTACCCTTTTTTTCAAAACTCCGTTTTTATCAAGTAATGGTCCTGTCATCGCATGAATAATGACACTTTTAAGTTTTTCCCGAAGCCTTGCTGCCGCTTTCTGTGCGCTTTGTTTATCATCACCAATAAACACGCAGGTGAGCTTCTTCTTATCAGCCATAATCAAGAGCTCTTCAAAAAGTTTTCTGCCCTTAATCAAGGATAAATCACTCTGAAGCCATTTCTGATCAAAAACTACGGCCAAGCCGACCTGAAAACCCTGTTTCAGAAGCAGAATTAACCTTTTAATTATCTTTTTAGGCCTTGCAAGCTGACTAAACTTAAAGCCAGCAATCAAACCGATTCCATCGGGTACTGAAACTTCTGCAGCATTTATGATATTCTTAAACAACTCGTCATCCTGAGCCAGTAAAACCTGCTCAGGGTTTGGAGTTACAATATAAAATTTCTGTTTTTCTTCTATTTTTTTCTCAATATAAGCTAGCACTTCAGAGTTACTAGTGCTATTAATGTTAATATCTAATATTTTGACCTGTTTTAGGGAATTTCTTACCATTGTCTGATGCCTTTTACAGTAAAAGTTTAACACTTATGTTGCCCAAAACACAAATAATTTGGACTGAAATCAAATTTTATCGAAAATATTTATCTACAAATAAACTTATAGTAAGATTTATTCCCACGTTACTCTGACTCTCATATTTTTTTAAAAGATATTAATTTACAATATACTATATACTTTTTACCACATGCATCGCTTTTCGTATTATCCACATTCTGTACACAAAATTACAACATAATATTAGCTACGCGATGAACTCCTTTATCCTCAACAAACATTATTTAAGTAAGAAATTAGATATATATACTAGAGGTTTATTAACTGATTTAATCGTAGTCTACAGATGTGCAAAAATATATCGCGATATATTTTTAAAAATAACAGTAATTACTGCAAAAAAAGGCTTATAACATCCTCCAGAGGAGGATGATATATCTATCTGAAGCATAACTATTTTCCAACTTCTAACTTCTTATTACTTACAACCTACAACTTAACTTTACCTTCTTGTGATAACGCTTCTTTTCCAAAGTTCTATGTTTTCCATGACAACTCCGGTTCCTCGTACAACACAGAATATTGCATCTTCGGCAACATGTGCCGGCACTCCTGTTTCTTCCGTCAATAGTCTGTCAAAGTTCAATAGCTGACTTGTTCCACCGCTCATGACTATTCCTTTATCAATAATGTCTGCCGCCAACTCCGGAGGAGTGTCTTCCAAGACTCCTTTAACAGCACCTATAATCTGCATAAGTGTAGGGTGAATTGCCTCCATCACTTCATTCGAATTGATTGTAGCGGTACGTGGTAAGCCAAATACTTGATCCCGCCCGGATAACTCTAAATTCTCAGGTTTTTTGATTGGTATGGCTGTACCGATCTTTATTTTTATCTCCTCGGCTGTTTGGTCCCCTATTATTAAATTAAATTTTCTTTTCAAGTATTCTTGAATAGCCTCGTCAATTTTGTTACCAGCTACTCGCACGCTTTTATGTACCACCACGCCCCCCAATGAAATCACGGCTGCCTCAGCTGCACCTCCACCAATATCCAAAATCATGTGTCCGCTTGGAGCGGAAACAGGAATCCCCGCCCCGATTGCGGCAGCTAACGGCTCGTCAATTAAATATGCGTGAGCAGCACCTGCTGAAAGAGTTGCATCGAGCCCCCGCCGGTACACAAATCATTACGTCCGGTTTTAAAAGCTGGAATCTTCCACAAACTTTACCGATAAAATATCGCAGCATCGCTTCGGTTATTTGATAGTCAGCTATAACTCCCTCACGCATTGGCCTGGACGCAATAAGCGACTCAGGAGTTCGACCAAGCATTTTTTTTGCCTCCTCACCGATTGCAACTACTTTCCCGTTGTCTGAAGCAATTGCAACAACGGTCGGTTCGTTTGCAATCAATCCCTCACCTGCCACCCATACGAGAGTGTTAGCTGTTCCTAGATCAATTGCGATGCGTTTTCTCATATATGAATTATTTCTACAATATCTGTATCTAACAGAAAAAAATACGCTCTGCCATTATATTGGTTAAAAACGGCTTCAACAAGTGCGGAACGATTTTTACAGTCATAAAACTTATCGGCTACCAATTACTGACATTTTCCTTTGAGCTTGCTATAATAGGTGTTATCAATCTGAATACTTTTTTTTATTTCCAACATGACTAAACTTCGAATTTTACTGACAATTTTGACATTTATTGTTGTTTTTACATTGGGAACAGCAGCCTTTATGTACGCGCGTGGATACCGCCTTAATTTGCGCGAGAATAGTATCAACCCGACCGGTTTATTGGTTTTGAAATCCGACCCTGATGGCGCCCAGATCTTTATCGACAATGAGCTCAAATCAGCAACAAACACGACAATGTCTCTTCCTCCCGGAATGTATGACATTCGTATTGAAAAAGAAGGCTATATTTCATGGATTAAAACATTAGAAATTAAAGCTGAAATTGTTACCGAGGAAACAGCCCATTTGTTCAAGTCGGCACCATCCCTAACCGCAATTACCTTTTCCGGCGTCGAAAATCCGACACCGTCGCAAGATATGAGCAAAATATCATACATTGCACCTGTACCAATTAAAGTCGCTACAGCATCTGCCAATTTAAACGGGTACGGTCTTTGGGTTATGGAAATGGCAAACTTACCTTTAGGGTTTTCGCGAGAACCAAGACGAATTACGGACGGTAAGCTTAATTCAGCTACCTGGCAGTTTTCCCCCGATGACCGTGAAATAATTTTGGATATTGCCAAACTAAGTTATTTACTTCCTATTTCCGAAACAACCAACGAGGCACAAAGGGTAAATATAACCCAAAGAAAAGTAACTACTCTTAAGCTCTGGGGAGAGACAGAAAAAACCAGGCTTGAAAGTCATGTTAATAAACTCCCAATAGAGCTTAAAGAAATTCTTCTAAACAACGCATCCTCAGTAGTTTTTTCGCCTGATGAGCGAATGATTATGTATACTGCCAGTGCTTCGGCAAAGCTGTCCGATAATTTAATCAAAGATTTCCCGGGAGCCTCGACTCAAAAGCAGAATAGAGATATCAATATATATCACACATATATTTACGATATAAAAGAGGATAGAAATTTTTTGATAGACAATGACAGTAAGAATTTAATAACTAAAGGAGGAATTACAACAAGCGCACAAAGGCGTCTGGCTTTCTTCCCAACGTCCCGAAATTTACTCCTGGCTGAACCGAATAAAATTACGATAATGGACTATGACGGAACAAATCGTCAGGTTGTATACGAAGGAAATTATGTTGCACCGTTTGCATTTCCAACTGTGTCATTTGACCGGATAATTATTTTGACCAACCTTGGTGCCGAGGACAAACTTCCTAATTTGTATTCTGTCGGGATAAAGTAACTTAACTCCAGTCACTCACGTCATAGTTAGCCGATGGGTTGGTAATTACAGCCGAATCATCTATATCAAAATATTTCTGGAAATACCACATTCAAATAACAGATTTCCAACGTGTGCAGGTCCGCTAGCCGTGTGTTTAAGGGTGCTACCCATGCTTCGCTTTACGGCAAAATCCAATGACTTTATTAAGTTGTCATTCTCCGAAATTGCATATGCTTCCTGTCCAGTCAAATACCGAAAATTTACATCAAATTCAGGATTTTTTTTCTTTAACCTTGTTATGTGTTTTATGATAATTTCGTCAACATCTTTCTTTTTCATTTCAGGAATTGTCCTTACGTCTAATTTTGATATGCAGGAATCCGGTATCATATTAATTGCCCTGCCTCCGGAAATTATAGAAAACGTCAATCTAGCCCCGAATGGAAACAGTTTATTTTTACTTCTTGGTAATTCTTGCGCTTCCACACTTTCAATAAACTTAACCATGTTCGAAATTGCGTTGACACCTTTTTTATACCTACTACCTGTGTGTACAGCTTTTCCGTTTACTTCAAACTCATAACGGTGATAACCACGGGCTCCGTACATCAACTCTTCAAGATCGCCGCTATAACCGATTAATCCTGCCTTAACGTGTAAAACACCAATTCAATCCTCACTTTATCCTCATCAATGTTTCTTTTAAAAAACAATAGTGAGTACAGCTGTGTGACTATTCCGGCTTTTGCGTCTGCGGTTCCTCTACCATACATTTTCCCATTCACAACTTCTCCATCAAACGGTGGGTGCGTCCATTTTACTGAGTCGCCGGCTGGCAAAGTGTCCAGAGGTGAATCTAACAAAAACCCTTCATTTGCAAATCCATAAGTAGCTCGCACAGCTATTGATGTTCCTTCTTTATAAACAACACATCTTATTCCCCACTCGTCTAACCGCTTTTTAATATAGTTTGCTAATTTTTCCTCCTGGCCGATCTCGGATGAAATCGAAGGCATTGACACAATTTTTTGCAAAGTCGCCACCATTTCGCTTTTTTTGTTCTTCAGAAATGTCAATAAAGCGTCGTTAAGACTAATATTTGACCCTCCCAAATATGAATTTAGCGTTCTTTCGCTTATTAAATGTCGTCTCCCTGCTTTCTCAGTCTTTAAATTACCGTTTTTAATTGCGCGAAGAAGTGTGCGCTGGCTAACTTTAGTAATTTTTGCCGCTTCCGCAATTGTATATTTTGTATCCATTGTCGCCTATTGTACATTAGTGTCATAATACGAGTCAATAATTTTAATTTCTTGGAATATTTTGTGGATAATTTGTGCACTCTTTAAGAAGACGCTTAATTTTGATAAAATGGAGCACTGCCTCCATAGATCAATGGAGAGTAAACATGTCCTGTATGATTTGGCGCTGTAGCTCAACTGGATAGAGCAGTCCCGTCCTAAGGGAAAGGTTGGAGGTTCAACTCCTCCCAGCGTCACTAGCGTCAAATCATAAAAGCATACTCAGTATGCGCCAGGGTGAGATTCGGGAGAAAACCCATATTTATCAGAAATTTGTCGACTCCTTCTGGGGGCACTAGCATTATTTACCGTATACAGCGAACAAGTAACTGGTGGCTTGATTGCTTTTTCCTGTAATCTCGAATGAATTTGAATTTATCAAAATATTAAATTTATCAGCACCAACACTTCTCATTATCTTATCCAAAAGAATAATCGAGGTTGGAGAATCCAAATGCTCGTTTCCAAAACTTAACAATTTCTCGTAGTTATGGGTTTCTATGACAGATATCGTTTCTTTATCCATTTCCACTGCCTCCTGAGCTAATAAGTAGTGTGAGAAATCAACTGCAGAAATAACTATCACTCCAGGTTCGAGATTTGCAGTTATTATCTCGGTAAGCTCGCCAATTTTATTTAAATTAATCTCCTTACAAACCAATGGAACAACTTTAACACCAGGCATGTATTTGGCAATGTAAGGCATAATTGTTGCAACGGAATGTTCATCCTCAATTATCTTGTCGTCAATCCCAACTTTCCCTGTCTCCGTTAATTTCTGAACCAACTCGTAATCAGCGTTTACCTGACCGAATTCGGTTTCCCAAGTCAAATCCGAGGTATACACCGGGTTATCTCCAACTAATTTGTGGTTTGGACCAATTAAAATAATCGTTTTAATATTTTTGCCGGAAATTACATTAAAAAAGCTTGAAAAATATTTAGCAGCTAAACCGTGGTGAGGAATAATTGCTCCTGTTACCGAATCGTTAATCTGCCAATCATTATCTTTTTCCGATTCCCCTTTTAAAAAAAGGGTCTCATTATAATATTTATCGGTTGTGAGAAATCGCTCAGACTTATTTAGCTTAACAGTCTCGATATTTTTATATTTTATGACGACAACACCTATTACAAAAGCAACCAAAAACACGCATGTCAGGGGAAACCAAAATTTACTGAAGCGGTTTGTTGTTTTCATCATCGATAGTAGTCGTATCTTTTTCCGGTTTTTCACTAGGATCAATTTGTTTCAATTGCGGTCTAAGCGCACGGTACTTTTCCAAGACTTTCTTATGTAATCCAAATCTTTTTTCTAATACAACTAAAATCACTAAAGCAAATAATAGTATAACCAGCCAATTTTTGGATTTGGAATCCTTAAACTTGCTCCTGATATTGTTTAGGTCAGTTAAATTAGTAATTGGTCGAGGAAGATCATGAGTTTTGTCTTCAATTTCAAGCATCTTAATCGACGAGACACCGTTTACTTCAGGTGAATACATCATTTCGGCGGTCGCAGGAGGAATCCAGAAAACACCTGAGTTAATCACTCGAGCCCTGTATTCGAGCGTGTCCTTTGTTCCGCCCCAATAAGTGTTTGAGAAAATAACCCCGTCAGCCTTATACTCACGACCCCAATAATAATTGTTATTCTGATTAAACTGTTCATTTTTAAAGCTTTCAATTACCGGAACCATCCCAGATGGAAGTGTGTCTTCAACAACAACATATTCGGAATTATTCGGTAATCCTTCAACTTTGATTTTAATTCTCGCAACTTCCCCTACTCCCAAACTGCGGTATTGATCTTTATCGTTTACAATTTCTCGCGTAACTTTTAATGCTTTTCCTTCAGGAACAAAATCGCGATCTGTTCGAAATTCCTCAACAACTAATGTTGAGTACATTTGGCCTGTACCAATTTTACGTAATTTTAAAGTTGTGCCATTTAGATCAACGCTCTTTGCCGGTATACTAATTTCTCTAATTACCTGCTTTGCATAAGTAACTTTACCCGTTGTTAACTTCTTTCCGTCAAGTTCGACTTCGTAGGTATAATTTGGATTCTGCTCGTCCCCGCTTACAGACAAGTCGACAATTGCCCGGATTACATTGGCTGTTGCGTACGAATTTGACCAGTAATGTTTATTCCTGCTTCGTGTTAAGTAATTCACTGCAGAAACAGCAAGACCCCTGTCTCCACCAGCTTCCAAAATTGCGCGTATTCCCATCGCTGTAGTCGCGTCAATCGAAGCAAAATATTGGCTTGTCCCAATGTTGTCCCAATAAACAGTGTTTCCTTCATGTTTGATCCTACCCACCAGTTCGTTATATCCATTAGCATTATTGTCATTTACTCCCTGTTTTTTGTTTGCAATGACAAGCATCGCAACCAAAAAATCATTCATATCACTCTTAGCAGTCATCTGTTTGGGAGCCTTGTCCGAACCCAAGAGTGTCAGGGCATAAAACCGAGTTACCGAATCGTAATCATTTGTGGGATTTAGGTTTTCAAAAAAGCTTTTAGCGCGAGCCATCATATTTTCGTCAACTTCATAACCCAAGGCTTTAGCCTGAAGTAAATACTCTACTACATAAGCACTGATATAGGAGCTCCCCTGAGAGTACCACCAACCCCAGCCGCCATTGCTTTGTTGTAAACTTACCAATCTTGAAATCCCTTTTGTAATTATTCCGTCAATATCTTTAGTCTTTATAAGGTCTGGGAAAAGTTCCGCATGATTTTTGATAATAACCGTAGGTACAAATCTGCTGGTTGTCTGCTCAACACAACCATACGGGTAGCTAATTAGATAGTTCATAGAAGCAGGCAGTGACCCGAGAACCGTCGGCGCAAGATTAAGTGTAATACTTGTATTCTCATTCACCGAATCCACATGAAGATTTACTTTATACTCTTTGTCACCGTCACCACTAAACCCAGCAGTTTCTTTAAATCCAAACCGGACAACCGGAATTTTTCTTAAAATATTATCCCCCGACGTTACATTATTAACCTCGTAAGCAATAATCTGTACCGTCGATTCTTCCGAAACTTTTGTTGGTTTAACTTTCCAGAAGATTTGCTGTGTACCCTTTGAGGGTATACTTATATTTGTTTTTTCAGGCATTTCAACATCCCCCTGGGCAAATACCATTTTTACATTAAAAACTTTATCCGAGTCGGTAAAATTTTGCACCAAGGCTGATAGCATAATTTCATCACCCTCGCGCAACACATTTGGTAAAATCGGCCTCACTATAATATCCTTTGTTACGACAATATCTGCTTTTTGCTGACCGACTTTCGTGTCTGACGTCACAGCCACGGCTGAAATTGTCCAGGTCGTCAGATTCTCGGGTAACTTTATCGTTATTCTTGCATGTCCGCTCGCATCGGTTGAAACGCTGGGATTCCAGTAAGCAGTGTCTTTAAGGACATCACGGGTTGCACCTCCTTTTTGATTATGAACAAATATTCCATCTGCAAAAAAGGTATGATATTTCTCAATTTCAAGATTGTAAACATCAGTTTTACCAAGATGCCACTCTACCGATTCGACAACCTCTTGGCCATCAGTAGTCGCCAATAAATCACCTGACCGAAGACTCGCTGCTTCCACCCACTTTCCATTGGCTAGGATTATGTGGTTGTCGGTAATTTTGAGCTTACCGTTAATGAGAAGATATCCCCAAACTTGCCTTATTGTAACCTCTTTTACTTTAGCTTTTACAAGCTTATCACTCATTGGAGCCTCCCTTGTTAAAATACTGTCTCCTTTCTTAATATCCTCAATGTTTTTAGTTTTACCATCGCCGAGAAGTATCTTTGTTCCGGGAGCAAAACAGCCACCACCCTGCTCAGAAGTGTTTACAACAATTCCTTCAAGAGAATGTCCTGTCACAGTATTTTCGTAGCGATTAAACCAGAATATATCGTAAATGTTACCTAGCTTAGAATTTTCCAACTCAAATATGGCTTTATCAACTGCCCAAACCGCTACATCCGCTGAGATAGGATTTCCGAATTTATCTTTGGTTTCGATATCCACACTCGCGATATCGCCGGGTTTATATTTATTACCATCGGGTGTGATTTTAACCTGTAGCCGCATCCGCTCTGCTGACACTTTAATATTTTCGTACGTCGATTCCAATTCAGTATTCCCAAAACTTACCGCAGATAAATAAATGTTGGGCATGTCCGTTGCAATTAACGGAAGATCCAAAATTGCGGTGTTCCCGCGCATCTTTACGACCTGATATCTGTTTAGTCTCTCACGATCAAAGCTTACAAAAACATCGCGGTCGGGAATTTCGCTATATAAAATGACTTTCGCCAGATTTCCCGGTTCATATTGTGCTTTGTCGGGAGTAATCGACAACTTACCGGAACTTGTCTCGGAATAACGGGAGTAATTTTGATCGGTAGCATAAAAATAATAAATCTTAATAATTTCATTTCCCCGCCCGTCTTGCGACTCAAGCGTATATTTATATTGCCCTTCTTTTTGCGGCCTAAATTTTATTTCCACTTCACCATGTGCGTTGGTTTTAAATTCTTTATCCAACACTTTTTCGAATTTCCGATTGTAATAGTTACGCGTACCTTTATCATAAACTTCACTCTCGATAGTTGCTTTTATTTTCTGCCCGCTTAAAACGACTGAATCTTTGTGTCCGTGCAACTTAAAAATTGGCGATAATTCATCACCCGCCTTTACGCTCCACATGTAGTTTTTCCTATAAATTCCGAATTCTCCAGGGTAAACAAGAATGTTTTTTCTGTCAAAAGCCTGGTCGGACGAAGAGTCCTGATAGTGAACTTCAACGCTATAAACCCGGGATTTACCTTCATTTTTGTCCTTCTTAGCATCAACCGAAATCGTAGCTTGACCTTTCGAATCCAAATCCAAAGATCCTGATTCAATTTCGTTACTCCCTCCCCACCAACCATATCGGTAATCGTCACTAATTTGATCACCTATATAATCAAAATATTCCCAATCATAATAATCCGAAGAAGTGACTTTGTAGCTGACTTTTACGTTTGCTAAAGGTTGTCCGGAAAAATACTGCCCGGCGACTTGAAGCTTAATTTCATCACCGGAAACGAATTCTCTTTTATCTGCTGACAACTCAACAAAATATTCCGGTTTTCTGAATTCCTGCACGTCAAACTCGGCATATCCATTCCACTCGCTGCCGCTAAAACTCACATAATAATTTCCTGTCTTAATGTCTTTCGGTAATTTTACCTCCCCTGTTACAGCTCCTACAGAACTGATTGGTAAATCTCTTTCGTAAACAGGTAATTCTTGACTATATGATTTAATTGTTGCCTTTACGGATCCTGTAGGAATCGTGTACCGGACATCATCTTCATCACGGATTATGGATTTAAAATAAACCGTGTCTCCGGGGCGGTACAAAGGTCTGTCAGTAAAAGTGAAATAGCGTTTAATCAGCTTAAAATCTCCAAATCGGTTCCATTCATATCCCGTATTTAAGTACCGCAGATTTATCGGTACAACTGCTGTTTCTTCGTCTTGAATGACCAAGGCAATATCCGCCTCCGATGTTAACCTCGTCTTGGCAACACCGTCATCACCGATTGAAACATTGGAAAGTTCAGTTGTCTTATCGCGAAGATTATATACTTTAACGTTTCCACTGGTAAGGCTTTTTTTTGTCCTTAAATCCTGAGACCAGAACACAAATTCCTCACCCGCCTCTTTTACAACAGATGCAATATTTGAACGAACTATATAAGAATTTGTAACCGTGTCACCCACCGATACTCTTAAATAGTAAATTCCTCTTTCCTTTAGGGGCAGACTTACTTTTTCGCTCGCGCCAACCTTTTTCTCAAAACTGGTTATCAAGTTTAAACCGCTTCTGTCGACTTCGGTGCTCACCTGTTCGTTTTCTTTTTTATAAAGAAGGTATTTAAATAGTGATTCTCTATCCGCTTCGTATAGCTCAAATTTTGCATTACCGCTAACATTTCGTGTATCAATCTCAACCGCAGGGTCATCTCTTGATGACAAAGGAATAAGTCCACCGGAGGAATATTTATAACTGCCTCCGCTTATATATACTACGGGTTTTTGACTTCCCCACACTCCAAGGGTTTCACCCTGATTCTCCTCTGAAACCTCAGTCTCCGGACTAGGAACCGCTTGTTTGTAATGAGGCTTTGAAATAAACAGTAGGTTTGTAAAAAAAATAAGCAAAAAAGACAATAAGGAAAGATTAAAAAGAAACTTCTCTTCTGAATTTTTGTTTTTAGGCATAAAAACAATAAGAATAGACCGCTTGACAACTAATCCTACATCAATTTTTTAATTTAAAACAACTGGCAATTCGGAGCTTATACTTCAACTACAACAACGACTTCACCTTTTATTTTACCGCTTAACTTCTTAATTACATCGCCAATCTTCCCTCTATAGAGTGTTTCGTGCATTTTAGTAAGTTCGCGACCTATAAAAACATTAACATTTCCGAATTCTTCCTCAACCTGTTTAAGAGTTTTAGTAAGCCTGTGAGGCGATTCGTAAAATGCAAAAGTCATTTCCCCAACCTTGAGCCACTTTACAAGCTTTGTCTTTTTCTTTTTCGGCATAAAACCGATAAAAACAAATTCGTTGGCGGTAAATCCACTTGCGCTAAGTGCCGTTGTAATTGCTGACGCTCCGGGGATAGGAATGATTTTTAGATCAGGTTGATAAGATAAAAGATAATCTATAAGTTCATTCCCCGGATCGGATATCCCAGGGGTTCCTGCATCAGTCACGAGAGCAATATTTTTCCCGTCAAGAAGAAAATTCATGATTTGAAGTTTCTTCTCTTCCCCGCTATGTTGATGGTAGCTCAAAGTGGGTCGAAATATTTCATAATATTTCAAAAGATGTCCGGAAACTCTTGTATCTTCAGCAATTATAATGTCAACTTCTTTCAAAATACGAAGTGCACGAAGAGTAATATCCTCAAGATTTCCTATCGGAGTTGCAACAATAAACAGGTTACCCAACATACCCAAATTATACACTCAAAAATTATATTTTTGGGTCACTTTATTGACACATAGAAATTCAGTGATATTATTCAGTAATGAAAGATCTTTTGGGCGCAGATAAAGCAAAAGACGGACATCGCGGTACTGAAGGTTTGGCTTCCACAATAGACGATATGGGGGTTGAACTCACTATCCGGGGAAAGGGAAGAAGATTAACACCCGCTGAAAAAAAGAAGATGACGATTACAAGCGGTTACCAAGCAGTCTTGCCCCAATCACTGGCTGATACTGACTAACTTAAGCTTCATAAATTATTTATAATAAGCGTTACAATCGCATTAACCTTTGAATAATTGGTTTTATCGACGGAAATGTCGTCGAAGACTCCACAAACCCAACGCGACAACTGGGATAAGTGATCCGCAGACTTCACTTTTAATTGGAAGGCAACGTTTTCTTCCAGTACCCTCATCCACCCAGCAAAATTCTGATCCAAAATCTGGAGTAGGAGTTGGTTCAGGCCCTTGACCTTGCCACCGTACTCTTCTTTCCCCCAAAAAATCCGGTCGCTCACTCATTTGAAATGTTAATTGAGGCTTTGCGTTATTAATGAGAAGATCCACATCCACGCTAGATAAGGGTTTAGCTTTATCGCCTCTGTTCGCTAACATTGATGCTGCCACTATAAAATTATTCAGAAATTCGCTCATATTATTTGTATAGAATTTACTACGCTATTCTATCAACAAAGATTCCAAATTGCCAATTATTAAATGATATAATTGCGTTAGTCTTATCGGGGTGTAGTGAATCGGTATCACGCTACGTTCGGGACGTAGAAACAGGCAGTTCAATTCTGCCCACCCCGACTCGAGGTTTACAATCCTGATTGGCTATCTTCAATCGGATTTTCTTTAATTTTTTGTAGCAAAATGTTTTTTAAGCTTTCCGCATTTTCTTTTTTTAGCCCGGGAATTATTACTTTATTTCCATGAAACCCTGCGAATTCTATCTCTTTCTGTTTACCAAAACTTTTATTTAAAAATCCATATTTAGTTGGCTGTTGGCCAGCACCAGCTCCTAATGAAGCATTTTCCAAAGTAAAAGATGCAATCTTAAAAATTCTGTCAAAAATAGATTGTTTTACGTAAACATTTTGGATCACCCCGTACGGTATGTGTCTTTCTTCTTTTTTCAAAACACCCTGCCTTAATGTTAAAAATTGACTTTCAACCGAATAATGAAAAGTTAACTTTTTTAAAACCGTTAAAGTCGGAAACAAAATTATAATCCCAATATAAATCATTATGGACTGTTTTGTCTCAGGGTCTTCGGGATCAAACATATAGGAAATCAGAAGGAGACTAAAAATAAATAAAAATGGTGCTGAAGATTTAAACACCCACAACCACTCAATCGGATAATTTTTTTCTGTAATTTGACTTTCCA
>Ga0075618_132_pt1 | contig 15778 bp, 16 predicted proteins | sample RifGroA1_FD_68372 | JGI IMG/M metagenome (GOLD analysis project Ga0075618, IMG submission 68372) | Microgenomates (Woesebacteria) bacterium GW2011_GWA1_37_8
TTAAATCCAAATTTTCAAAACAAGTCTGTTTTCCTGATTCCACTCAACTAGCTCTTCTTCGATCATGCGGTCAATGGTCTTGTGTGTTTGTCCCAAACTAACATTGGCTTCTTGAGACAGCTCACCCATCTGCCAACTCTTCTTAGGTTGTGTAAGAAGAACACGAGTGATCCGACTTGAAATAGGTGCAAATAAGTTTTTCAAAGGAGCTGTTTGTGCAAAAGGGTTTTTATTGACAATTTTCTCAAGGATTTATTTGAAGATCCTTTTGGCTCTGAAACAGGAATTGTCGGAAGAGTAATTGATGGCGACACAATAGAAATCGGAGACGGTATAAAAGTCAGGTATATAGGCATAGATACGCCCGAAGTCGGAAGTAAAAATGAGTGTTTTGCACTCGAGGCAAAAAAGAAAAATGAAGAATTGGTTCTTGGGAAAAATGTAAGTTTGGAAAAAGATTTTTCGGAAAAAGATAAATACGGCAGACTCTTGCGTTATGTTTATGTTGGTGAGGGAGAAAATAAAATAATGGTTAATGAAGCATTGGTCAAAGAAGGTTTTGCAAACGCCTACACTTACCCTCCGGATGTAAAATATAAAGATTTGTTTTTGAACGCAGAAAGAAGAGCGAGAGTAAACAAATTGGGTTTGTGGCTGAAGTGTAGTTAGTTTTTATATTCCTCAATAAGCAAAAGAAGTTTACCCTTTTCGTTTTCGGTCTTTTTCTCTTCAACATCACTAAATATTTTCTCCAAAATCTCTCCAACTTTTGGCCCGGGTTTAATTCCGAGGACTTTCATTACATCATTTCCGTCGACTTTTAAATCCCGAATCGAAAATGGCTGTTTTTGGACTTCAGTAAGGCGTATTTTAAATTCCTCCAGCCTCCACGAAGTTTCTGACGCTCCACCGCCGAGGCGATCTCCGACCCGTAAATCAATCATGTCGGTTAAAAACTGAGGTGTGACGTTTCTTATAAACCTTCTTATTGCGCTGTCGGTTTGGTTTTCGTTTACGGTAAATTGATGGAAGCGAACAAGTCGCCAGAATTTATCCTTCTGCTCATTTGAAAAGCGAAGCCTATCCGCGATATTTTTTGCAATCCTCGCACTAACCAACTCGTGATTGTAAAAAGTAATTGTTCCGTTTTCTAGTTTTTTATATGTTTGTGCTTTTCCGGCATCATGAATTAAAGTGGCAAATCGCACAATAGGATCAGTTGAGGGGCAAAATTTAAGTGCCATTATACAATGCGTACCAACGTCATAAATGTGATGCCTCCCTGGGGATTTTTGATCGATTCCGAAGGTTTTATCCAGCTCGGGTAAAACTTCAGCCAAAAGTCCGGAGTTTCTGAAAATTTGAATTCCTTCATACGGGTGTGCGCTAGCCAGAGTTTTTAAAAGCTCGTCCCTGACTCTTTCGCGGGAGATTTTATGAATTAATGCGGCATTTTCGTTAATTGCGAACAAAGTTTTTTCTTCGATTTTGAAATCCAATTCGCTCGCAATTCTGACAGCCCTCATCATACGAAGCGCATCTTCCGAGAATCTCTCAAAAGGATCTCCCACGGCACGGATTAGTTTGCCCTCTAAATCTTTCTGACCTCCAAACAAATCTATTATTTCGACGTCGGTATTATTGTGTGATTCACCGTGCGCGGATTTAACTAGTCGAAGAGCAAGGGCATTTATTGTAAAATCGCGCCTTTTTAAATCTTCATCTAAGGTTTTACCCCACTGAATTTTATCCGGACGGCGGGAATCGGAATAACCGAATTCGCTTCTGAAAGTCGTAATTTCATAAGGTCTTTCGTCTTCATTCTTTATCCCAACTTTTCCAAACTTATTATCATAAAAAGCCTCATCACCAAAAATTTCCAGAATTTTCTCTGGGGTGGCGTTAGTCGTTAAATCCCAGTCGTACAAAACCCGTCCCATCAACAAATCCCGCACAGCACCACCGACTATATAAGCCTCAAATCCAGCATCTTCCAACTTTTTTATTATTTCATAACTTGTTGTGGTAAGTTAATATTCATTTTCTAATTATACGACAGAAGTTGGTTATTCGACATTCGATACTCGATATTGGATAATAGAGCATGAGAAACTACAAGTGGGAGTTATTAAATAATACAAAAAGCAAGAATTTTAAAATTGATGAACTTGCGGATTTTCTGCTGGAAAATCGTGGACTAAAAACTAAAAAAGAAAAAGAGGAGTTTTTGAATCCGAAAAATCCGCAAAGTATAGAAATTGGAGAACTGGGAATTAGCGATAAAGAAGTAAGTATCGCGGTTAAAAGAATAATAAAAGCCATTGCTGAAGATGAGGATATTTTAATATACGGAGATTATGACGCTGACGGAATTTGTTCAAGCGCAATTTTGTGGGAATGTTTGTATCGCTATACAAAAAAAGTAATCCCCTACATACCTGACAGATTTTCCGAAGGTTATGGGATTAACGTAGATACAGTAACAAGTCTCAAAAACAATAATCCCAAGCTTGGGCTAATTATCACAGTTAACAATAATCCCAAGCTTGGGCTAATTATCACAGTTGATAACGGAATAGTTGCACACAATGCAGTTGATGCCGCAAAAAAATTAGGAATTGATGTAATAATAATTGACCATCATTTAGAAGATGAAAAGTTACCTAAAGCGGTTTCAATTATTCATTCAACTTTGACTTCAGGTGCAGGATTAGCTTGGTTTTTTGCAAAAGAGTTAAACAAAAAACTTGGTAAGAGCGCAGCTTCTAGTCTGGAATTAGCAGCAATTGGCGTTGTTGCCGACCAGCTTCCTTTGGTTGGAATAAATCGAAGCTTAGTAAAATTTGGAATTGAAGAACTGCAAAATACAAAAAGACCGGGACTACTTGCTCTTTTTCAAACAGCGGCTTTTGACAAAGAAAAAATTGGAACTTATGAAATAGGATATTTAATTGCCCCACGAATTAATGCAATGGGAAGACTGAGCCACGGAATCGATTCTCTTCGATTGATTTGTACGAATAATTCGACAAAGGCTAACGAGCTTGCAGGACTTTTAAATGACACAAATATTGAGAGGCAAAAAGTTGTAGACGAAGTCGTTACTCATGCTATAAAAATTCAGGATGATTCAAAATCCAAAAATAAAATTATTATTTTGGCTCACGAGTCCTATCACGAGGGAGTAATAGGACTGGCAGCATCAAAGCTGGTCGAGCGGTTTTATCTTCCCTCAATTGTAATTTCAAAGGGTGAAGTCGAAAGTAAAGGTTCTGCCCGTTCCATTTCCGGAGTAAATATAATCGAGTTGATCCGTGGAGCAGATGAATTATTAATCGGCGGTGGCGGACACACTATGGCGGCTGGTTTTTCACTGAAAACAGAAAATTTGGAAATCTTTACCAATAAATTGTATGAGTTAGCTAAAACACATGTTGATGATAACTTGCTTGAAAAAAAGTTAAAAATAGATACAGAATTAAAATTCGAAAATATTTCGGCGGAATTGTTAGATATATTGCAAGCTTTTGAGCCATTCGGAATGGGAAATCCGACCCCTGTATTTTCAAGTAGCGGTTGCGAAGTTGTGGAAATCAAGTTAATTGGTGCGGATTCCCGACATATTAAATTAAAATTAAAAAACGACGGGAAGGTCATTGACGCTATCGGATTTGGAATGGGTGAACTTTATGAATCAATCTTGAGTAGTAAAAAAATGCAAATTGCATACTCGGTTGAAAAAGATACCTGGAACGGTTACGAAAAGATCCAACTGAAACTGAAAGATGTAAAATATTAAATGCACATGGAAAGTGAAGAGAAGTTTAATGAATTAATAAAAACGCTTAAGGATCTTGGATATGTGGACGCAGATATTGTAAAAGTTAATAAAGCATGGGAGTTTGCAAAACTATCGCATTTTGGTCAAAAACGATTGTCTGGTGAAGATTATTCAATGCACGGACTTGAAACTGCGAAGATAATTGCAAGTTGGAAACTTGATTTGACCTCGATTATTGTCGGAATGTTACATGACACGGTTGATGATGGTGCGGCTAATTTAGACGATATTTTACGGGAATTCGGGAAAGAAATTTCCGGATTGGTTGATGGAGTTTCGACTGTGTCAAAAATAAGACTTCGTGGAAGTGATGATGAAATATTTATTGAAAATCTTCGTAAAATGTTTTTGTCGATGGCAAAAGATCTTCGCGTAGTTTTAATTAAACTTGCGGATAGGCTTCATAATATGAGAACTTTGTCGGTTTTACCGGTTGATAAGCAAATAAAAATCGCCAAAGAAACCCAGGAGATTTATGCCCCGCTTTCGGAAAGGCTTGGTATGGGAGAAGTTAAGGCAGAATTAAACGAACTGTCGTTTCCGATTTTGTACCCAAAAGAATATGAAAAAGTAACAGCCGAATCCGGAGTTTATTATAAGAAAGCGGAAGAAAGAATTAAAAAAATAAAAACCACACTTCTTAGGCGATTTTCAGATGAAGGTATCAAGGTAGCTATAGATGTTCGAAAAAAAACACCGTATTCATTATGGAAAAAATTAGAACGACCGGATATAAAATGGAATTTCGATAAGATTTACGACATTGTTGCCGCAAGAGTTTTTGTTGAAACAGTTCGGGATTGTTATGCTGTTTTGGGTATAATTCATCGTTACTTTAGACCTCTTCTTGGAAGTCATGTTTCTGATTTTATTGCCCAACCCAAACCTAACGGTTATCAATCTATCCATACGAAAGTTTACGGACCTAACGGAAAAATCGTTGAATTTCAGATTAGAACACATGAAATGCACGAGTCGGCTGAATATGGAGTTGCTGCACATTGGGCTTATTCAGAACTAAAAAGTAAAGGCGATGTAAATTCGGATCAATTGGAAAAAATGGGAGGAAGTGTAGGAAGTAAACTTTCTTGGGTAAAACAACTTGCATCCTGGCAAAGCGAAATCAAAGATAGCAACGAATTTTTAGAAGCCGTGAAGTTCGACGCACTAAGTGAGAGAATATTTGTGTTTTCGCCAAAAGGAGACGTTTTCGACCTTCCTGTTGGTTCAACCCCCATTGATTTTGCATATGCCGTTCATACTTCACTTGGTGATTTTATCAGTGGCGCGAAAATAAATGGAAGGATTTTTCCACTATCTCAAGTACTTAAAAATGGCGATGTCGTAGAAATTCTTAAAAGTAAAAACTCAAAAAACCCAAACAGTGATTGGTTGGAGTTTGTTAAAACAAGAATCGCAAAAAGCGAAATTAAAAAACATCTTAATCAACAAAGTAAATTTTGATAACAAGTTTTATTTTTCTGTTTCTGTGCCACTTTTTGACGATTCCGTTTCCGTATTTGGTTTTCAAATTTTTTCCGCTCGGGTCAACTTTAGTTCCAAAAAAGGGAACACTCAGGTCAACTGGTCCATATTTAGCAACTAGTTCTTCGTTTGTAAGTCGTCCTAAATCGCGTATATACTGCGCACCTCTTCGGTTTCTCTGTCCCCCGCCCAAGTGTGTTTTTCCTGTAGGCATAAATATTGCGTATTGAACCTATTACCGAACAACACGTACCAAGTACTTTACTAATTTACATTAGATATTGTCAAGCGTGTGGATTAATATATAATCTGGGAAAGCTGGTACGTAGGATATGGAAAGGACTTTAATTTCTGATTCCCCTAAAAAGATAGATGAGGAGGTACTTCTAAATGGTTGGGTAACAACCGTCCGTGACCACGGAAAATTAACCTTTTTTGATTTAAAGGACAGAGGTGGGGTAATTCAGTGCATTGGAACCAACTTACCAAAAATATCTCCAATGAGCGCAGTTGCAGTTACCGGCAAAATTGCAAAACGGCCTGAAAAGTTGGTTAACGAAAAATTAACAACTGGTAAGGTAGAATTGCAGGTTGAAAAAGTTGAAATTTTATCTGCGGCAAAGGAATTACCTTTCGATATGGGAAAAGAAGAGTTGGGATTGTCTCTTCCAACTCTTCTAGATTTTAGGACATTAAGTCTAAGAAATCATAAAGTCTCTAATATTTTTAAAGTTCAAGAGGCCATAATGGAAGGATTTAGGATTGCAGCACAGAAATTGGGTTGTACTGAAGTCTTTACACCGACAATTTCGGCTTCATCTACAGAAGGCGGAGCGGAAGTTTTCAAGCTCAAATATTATGAACATGAAGCTTTTATGGTTCAATCACCTCAACTTTATAAACAAATGATGGTTCCTGTTTTTGAGCGGGTTTATTTAGTTTCGCATGCATACAGAATGGAGCCTTCCGTTACAACCAGACATCTTTCAGAATCAATTCAGCTAGATTGTGAGCTGGGATTTGTTGACTTTAACGAGCTGATGGACGCATTGGAATTTGTTGGGAAAGAAACGATTGGATATGTTTCCGAAAAATATCCTGAAATTTTAAAAGAATACGGAGTTGAAAAACCAAAGTTGGATAAAAAAGTGCCAAGGGTTACGATGCGAGAAGCCCAGAAAATTATTCTCGAGCGAACCGGCGTTGATCACACAGGTGAACCAGATTTAATGCCCGAAGATGAGAGGGAAATTTGCAAATGGGCACTTGAGGCGCATGAGTCTGATCTTGTTACGGTTACTCATTATCCAACAAAAAAGCGGGCTTTTTATACTGCACCCGATCCAGCATATCCTGAATTTTCGCTTTCTTATGATTTATTGTTCCGCGGTGTAGAAATTTTAAGCGGGAGCCAGAGATTAAACAATCACGATGAACTCGTTGCCGCAATTAAAGATCGGGGGATGAGCACCGATAATTTTAAAATGTATCTTCAGGCTTTCGAATACGGGATGCCTCCTGAAGGTGGATTTTCATTCGGACTTGAGAGAATTACAATGCTTATTTTAGGACTTTCGAATGTCCGCGAGGCTTCACTTTTCCCCCGCGATATGGAGCGGGTTGATTTCAGACTTTCGGAATTAAAAGAGAAAAAAACAAAATAGTTCATTTGTTTTTATAAAGTGCTTGCAAAATTAACAACTTCACTTTAGAGTAAGGTTTACTATGAAATTTTTAGTTTCGTTAGTTTTGTCATTTTTTTCTATTATAATAATTACCGTTGCTTTAGTTAACATAAACCGGGATGCAACGAAACCAAGTCTGGTTTTGGGTCAGATTGTTACCACAACTCCAACTCCTACAAAAAATTTGAATGCGGTAAAAATTTCTGATCAGGAACTACCTTTATTGACCGCACAATCTGCGGTAGTCTTGGATATAAAAAGTAAAAAACTACTTTTAGATAAAAACTCCACTCTACGACTTTATCCAGCATCAACTACAAAACTCGCAACTGCAATTGTGGCTATGGATTATTACCCATTGGATCGCGTCTTAAAAGTTGATGGTGTAAAAGTTGAAGGTCAGAAAATGAAACTTCTGGAAGGCGAATCCATTACGGTAGCTGATCTGATTCGGGGACTTTTAATGTTTAGCGCGAATGATGCCGCTGAGGTTCTTGCAAACAGTTTTCCCGGAGGTAAGGCAAACTTTGTTACTGCCATGAATTTAAAAGTCAGTCAGCTTGATCTGGCAGACACGGTTTTTGAGAACCCGACGGGTCTTGATAATGAAAACCAATATACGACAGCATTTGATCTTGCGAAGATGGCGAATTACGCAATAGAGAGGCCGTTTATCGCCCAAACCGTACGGACAAAAAAAGCGATTGTTACTAGTACGGACAGAAAAGTAATTCATAACTTGACCAATATAAACGAGCTTTTAGGCGTAGTCCCCGGGGTCTTAGGAATCAAAACCGGTTGGACAGAAAACGCAAAGGAAAATTTAGTCACTTATATTGAGCGTGATAATGGAAAGCTGATAATTGTTGTACTTGGGAGTGACGACCGTTTTGGAGAAACCAAAAAAATAATTGACTGGGTTTTCGAAAGCTACAAATTTTAAAAACTATTACTTATCACCGTAATACTCATCAGTCACAGCCGGAAGTACTGCAAAGAAATTATTATCACCTTCAAATACAGCAACAGGTTGGTAATATGATGCAGATTGACCCGGATCGTAATATGAAAGGTAAATACGTCTGATTACTATTTCCCCTTTTTGATTTTGCGGGTTAATAATGAAAGCTTTTCCCTCTCCCAATTCCTTCCAGAGAATTTCCGAGGTTTTCAACGGATACGTTGCCGATTTGGTTTCATCAATAGGAAAATAATGGTATTCACCCAGGACGACATCTTCGCCGTTAGTTATGAACCAAACATTTGATTCCGGATAGTCCGGAGTTATGCTTCCAAAAGTAGACTTCCCAAATTCTATTTTTTTCCGGAAATAGTTTACTTTGACAAAATCAGCCTCGGATAGCGAAATTGCTTCTTTAAGTGTCCCTCCTTCAACCCGGATTAGTTGGGTTATGGGATCGCCGCTTAGATCCTCGGTATATAACTCTGCCTTTTGTAAAAATGCGGTCACATCAGTTATTGATTTTTCCTGTGATGATGGTTTTATTTGAAGGACGGTCGTATCCGAAGCCAGATCATAGCTTACAGAAAAGGTACCCGAAATAATATTCATGGTTAGTATAGCCGTTGAATCTTTTTTCTTGAAAATATATACATTGGGAATATTTTCTATAATGTTTTGTCCATCGACGCTGAATTTTAATTTTTGTGCTTTGTCTTTCGCATCGTTAAAGGCGTTAATTTTAGGTGTTACAGGCGGCATTACAAAAACAGGTAACTGCTCAGCCAATTTTGTAAGACTTGCATCCGGTGTTTCCAATTTGTAAGTTACATTGGCTAGTGGTTCCATAGGAAATGGAATTTTGGGAAGTTTACCAAACGCAACGGTTGGAGGTGGAGGAGCAGGAGGAAAGAATTTTCTATAAAGAGTGATTGCCGTTTGAACGGCAAATCGTACAAGAAAAAAAAGGGTTATAGAATATACACCATATCGAACCACCTTCCTGGCTGTTATTGAAACAGTTGTTAGCGGAGTCATGATTATTTCATTATAGTTTGGTAACTATCAAATTCCAAATGCTAAAAAGCCCCTCAAGTGTTAAAATCTCTTAGATATGGAAGGAAAAGTCAGAACCCGCTTTGCCCCAAGCCCGACAGGATTTTTGCATATAGGTAGCCTTAGAACTGCGTTATATGCATATGCACTAGCGAAGAAAAACAACGGGGATTATGTTTTGAGAGTCGAAGACACAGATCAAAAAAGAGAAGTTAAAGGAGCAGTGGAGGCGCTAAAGGAGACACTGTTGAAATTCAATCTCAAATGGGACGAGTATTATGTTCAGTCTGAAAGACTGGAAAAATATAAGGAAGCGGCTGAAAAATTAGTTGCTGAGGGCCATGCGTTTTATTGTGAGTGCAAAGCTAAAAATGCAAAGGAAGAGGGTTTTTCCGCAGAGCTTCGGGATCCCTGCAGAGATAAAAAATTGACCTCCGGTGCAATAAAATTGAAAGTTCCGGAGGGGGAAACCTTAGCATATTTTGATTTTGTTCATAAAAAAGAAATCAGCTGGAATTCCGAGACTGTGTATGATGCGACTCTGCTTAAGTCTGATGGATTTCCAACATATCATCTAGCAGTTGCTGTGGATGATATCGATATGAAAATTTCCCATATAATCCGTGGTCACGATTGGCTCCCGAGCACACCAATACACCTTTTGGTTTTTAAATATTTGGGAGGTCCTATTCCTGCAATCGGGCATCCCACAGATATTTTATCGGGAGAAACCGGTAAAAAACTTTCCAAAAGACGTGATTCAGTTTTCGTTGAACAATTTTTGAAAGATGGATATTTACCCGAAAGTTTAATCAACTTTATTCTTCTTTTGGGGTGGGCTCCAAAAGATAACAGAGAGTTATTTACATTGGAAGAATTTGTTGGAAATTTTGACATTAACGGCTTTCAGGAGGCAAACCCGAAATTTTCGATTGAAAAATTAAACTGGTTCAATGGATATTATATTAGAAAGAAATCTGATGACGAACTTCTTGTTCTTTTAAAACCATATTTACCTGAAAATGCTGATTTCGAAAAGGTAAAGCAAATTATTCCTCTAATTAAAGATAGATTAATTAAACTTTCGGATTTTTCAACCTTTGCGGAATTTTTTTTCGATTATAAAAAACCGGATATGAAACTGTTTGGAGAAAATTATAAAAAACATCTGGAAACTGCCTTTAAAATTATTGAGTCAACTGAACCTTTTGATTTAGAATCATTAAATTCGAAATTAATGGTGGTTGTGAAAGATAATAATTTTAAAACCGGAGAGTTTTTCATGGATCTTCGTATTGCAGTAGCAGGAAGTAAATTTACTCCTCCCATCAATGAATCAATTGTGATTTTGGGAAAAGAAGAAACCCTGAAAAGATTAAGAGAATTTGTTTAAGAGAAATGAAAGGAAAACTGCCCACACAAACATATCATAAAATTGCAAAAAATCAGATTGATTATGATGTCTTGCGTAACCGTCTTAAACTAAAACACTTGGAAGAAATAAGTACCCTTTATAATAAGCACCCCCATGTAAAAAAATATTTTGACTACAAAAAACTGGATTTAAAAAATATCAGGGAACATTCTGCAAAGATTATTGGAGCGGGAGCTGTATTTGGAGCTCTTCTTCTTGCTCCTCCTGATAATTCGAAAGCTTTGCCGACACCTTACGCACTTATTGAGAAGTTGGATAATTCACGCGAAAGCGGACTTGATAAATTTTTAATAGATACGTTTAAAGACATATTGCCGGATAAAGTTAGACCATTAACCCAGGGTGAAGAAAAATTGTTGGAGCAGATTTTTTACAATTCTGTTGGAATAAAAGTTAATGCTAACCTCGAAGGAGAGCATTTAAATACAACCTACGGTTTAATCGGAGCAGAACAGCATTTAGTCCGCTACCCTGGGGATAAATTACAAAATCATGGAACTGGACCGGATTTAGCCTCGGGAATGGCTCCCGGACGCGGAGCATGGGGTTATTTTGCTACAAATGCTGCGCAATTAAGCGATGACTTAGTAGAAAAAGAAAAATGGTACGCAGTTGTGCAAACTCTTTATCTGCCAGACTGGAACACCCGCCAGCCGTATATAAAAAATTGGTATAAATACAGAAAAGTTATGATTGTAAATACAAACAATGCAAAGGCAGTTATTGCAACAGTCGCTGATTCCGGTCCGGCAGCCTGGACAGGAAAACATTTTGGCGGAAGCCCTGAAGTCATGAATTATTTAGGCGGGTTAAAATATAAAAAAGGACCGGTGCTTGTATTTTTTGTAGATGATCCCGAAAATAAGATACCTCTAGGTCCTGTGGAATACAATAAAACTAACGAGTATTTAACAAAATTAAACTAATATGATGCTGTACTACGATCACCTTGTTGTTTTTACAAAAGTTGAGAAACATTTGAAAAAAATTAATGTCAATGATGATGAGAAAAGTGAAATATGGAAATTGATAGATGAGATGGTTCATCATAGAGCACTGACTACGGTTTTGAATAAACTTCCTTTTGAGGAGCACAATGAATTTTTAGACCGATTTCATAGAGCACCACATGACATAGCGATAATTGAGTATGTAAATTCGAAAGTTGGGAGTGATATTACAAAAGATCTTCAAAAAGATTTTGAAAAACTGGAAAAGGAAATATTAGACTTATTATCAAATGGATAAGAACTATGGTGGAGTAATTTGGACAAATCACGCGCTTTCGCGTCTTCGTGAGCGAGGAATCAGCCAAGGTGATGCATGGGCGACGTTTATCAAAAAATGCAGAGAAAGATGGAAAATTCCTTAAGAAAGGTAATTATTTTACAAATGTGATAACCAGATTTTTAGATAAGTTCAGGAAAAATTAACTTGGTTTTTTAAACAAATAAGTAATTATAAAAATAATTACGCAGGTTATTACGACAATCGGACCAACAGGAAGAGATAGAACATATGCAAGTGGAATTCCTATTATTGCCGATAAAATTCCAAAAGTCACAGACGTTAAAAAATAAGACTTCATGCTTCGCGAAATATTTTTTGCGGCGACCGCCGGGATAATTACAAGGGCTCCGGTAAGAAGTGTTCCGACAAATTTAATTCCAAGAGAAGCTATCACACCGACCGCTAATAGATAAATCAAATTTACTATATTTATATTTATTTTTTGGGCTTTTGACAACTCTTCGGAGATTACACCGATTATCAATTTATTAATAATTTTGTAGATTACAAAACTTACGATAATTGAAATAATAATTGTCACCAATCCTTCCGCGTAGCCAATTTTTTCGATATCCCCAAACAAAGCTTCGAGTAAATCCAATTCGTCCGTAATTAAAACTCCTATTGCCAAGCTTGCGGTAAAAAATATGCCTACTAAAGCCTCCGGATAATTATCGGAATTTTTCTCCAAGTACCAAATTCCCAAAACTGCAAGTGTGAGAGCCGTGAAAGCGCCCAAAATAGGTGAGATGTTTAAACTAAGCGCTATCGCGATTCCCGGAAGTGCAACATGGGAAAGGGCATCGCCTACAAGCGACATTCTCTTAAGAACCATTATTGAACCGACATAAGCAGAAGCTGCAGCTACGAATCCTCCAACAATTGTTAAAAATAATAAATTTTCCATAATTTAGTGATGATGCTCGTGATGATAAATCGATGCGCCCCGTCCAAATAATTCATCGAGCGTCTTTTTAGTAAATACTTCCTGAGGAGGACCATAACAGACTTTTTCTTTATTTAAACAAAGTACGATTGAGGTATATTTCCGTACAATTTCGAGCTCGTGAGAAATTAAAACTATCGTCATTCCTGTTTTTTCTTTTAGTTTATTAAGTGTTTCATAAATTGTTTCCTCACCCACAACATCAACGCCGGATGTCGGTTCATCAAATAAAAGCACATCGGGATTTCCGATTAATGCCCAAGCGATGATTACCCGCTGTAGCTCACCGCCGGAAAGCTCACCGAGAAGATTTTTTAAAATGTGTTTGTTTGGGCTTTGGATGTGTCCAACTCTTTGAAGCAGTCCTACGGAATTTAAAGCGTCTTCAATCTCGCTATTTTTTGCATTTTTTAATTTAAAAAATTCCTCCGTAGTTAACGGTAAATCGCTGTCAACATAAAACCTCTGAGGCACATACCCGATTTTTAAATTCGGTGCCCATATTACCTCTCCTTCATAATCGGTCAATCCTGTAATTGCCTGAAAAAGTGTGGTTTTGCCGGCACCGTTTGGTCCGACCACAGCCAAAGTTTCCCCTTTGTACAGGGTAAAACTCAAGTCGTCTATGATTTTATGGTGAAATTTTTTTACCGTAAGTCCTTTAATTTCTAAAATTTTGTCCATTTTACCTCGTGATAATAGTATATTTGACGGGTATTAATAATCAATTGGCATATCGGATGGATTTTCTGTATAATGGGTTTACAAATTAATTTACTTTAGTCCTTTGGCCTTTTGGCTTATGGGCTGAAACGCACTTTGTTTCTTGTGACTCATTTCCCCCGAAATAGTCCAGGCAGTCAGTAGCGTAAAATTTGTTGAGGAAATGGAGGTGAGAAAATAATGGCATCAAAACTTTTTGTTGGGGGATTGTCATGGGGCACAACAGACGACAAGTTGCGCGAACTCTTCGCACAAGCTGGAACTGTAGTCTCTGCAACAGTCATCACCGATAAATACACAGGAAAATCAAAAGGATTTGGTTTTGTCGAATTTGCATCTGAAGAAGAAGCAAAAGCTGCTGTTGAAAAATTCAATGGCACAGAATTTGACGGAAGATCTATTACCGTCAATGAAGCAAGACCGTTGGTTCCTAGAGATAACCAAGGCGGAGGCGGATACGGCGGAGGACGCAGTGATAACCGTGGCCGAGGAGGTGATCGAGGAGGCAGCAGAAACAGATATTAAAAATCTGTAAGTAAACAGGGCATTGTATTTTTTGTCATGCTGAATTTCTTCAGCATCTGACAGTATTCTGGGTAAATTCAGAATGATATTGGGTACATTTGCCCTGTTTTTTGGTTTTTAAGTTTATTTTAAGCAAATTGAGTATAATCTAAAATTGTATGAGAATTTTAGTGGTGGAGGATGATCATAATCGAACTTGTTATACAAGTTCTCATTGATCAAGTTATTATGAGAATACTAATTGTAGAAGATGATCATAAAATTGCCCAATCTATTAAAAAAGGATTGGAGCAGGAAGGATATGCTGTTGATATAACTTTTGATGGTGAGGATGCGTATGATTTTCTGACGACTGAAAGTTACGAGTTGGTCGTTCTTGATTTGATGCTTCCTGGAATCGATGGGGTGACACTTTGTAAAAAACTTCGTGAGGAAGGCAACCACATTGCAATATTGATGTTGACGGCAAAAGGGGCAGTTGGAGATAAAGTTGATGGCTTAAATTCCGGCGCCGACGATTATTTAACTAAACCCTTTGCTTTTGCCGAGCTTGTTGCAAGAGTTAAGGCTCTGACGCGAAGACCTCGCGAAACGCTAAATCCGATCCTTTCTTTCGGAGAGTTGACTTTAAATACTTCGACCTACGAAGTAAAAAGGAGCGGAGTTGATGTTAATCTTTCAAGAAAAGAATTTGCACTTTTGGAATATCTGCTTCGTCATAAGGGTAAAGTTGTAACAAAGGAACAAATTATTGCAAGTATTTGGAATTACGATGACGATATATTGCCAAACACTGTTGAGGTTTTTGTAGGATTTTTAAGAGCAAAAATTGAAAAGCCGTTCAAAAAATTAAAGCCCATTATAAAAACGGTCAGAGGATTTGGGTATAAGATAGATTTAAACTGAAAAAATGTTTACAAAAGCCAGAATTAAACTTACAACTTATTACCTGATAATAATCATGTTTGTAAGTCTTCTTTTTAGCTTACTAGCTTATCGCGGGTCTGTTTATGAAATTTGGCGGGGACTGCGACTTCAAGGTAACAATTTACCAAGCAGTGTTTTAGAAAATATTAAAGACGAAGTTGATAACGCGCCGGCACCGTTTGGTATTTTTTATGGACCGGTACAGTTAGGGCGAATTATCGACCGTGAGATTTATGAAGAAGCAAGAAAAAGAGTAGTTATTAATCTTATTTATATTAATTTGGCTGTTTTAATTACGGCAGGAGTAGGGGGCTATATTTTGGCCGGAGTAACACTTAAGCCTATTGAGGAAGTATTGGAAGAGCACAAGCGCTTTGTGTCAGATGCATCACATGAATTAAGAACCCCGCTAACATCTCTTAAAACGGAAATTGAGGTTTCTCTTCGCGATAAAAAAATGACTTTAGACGACGCAAGGAAAATACTTCGAAGTAACTTAGAAGATGTTGATAAAATTCAAGATCTGACCTCTTACCTTCTAACGCTTTCTCGATATGAAAAAAATGCTCCACACAATTTTCAACAAGTTGATTTGGCAGAAATTGCAGTAGGGGTTATAAAGAAATCACAAAAAACTGCGGCTTTGAAAAAAATAAATATTACGTCTGAACTGGTGAATACGAGAATAAAAGGAAACCTTGTAGCTTTGACTGAGTTAGTCCAAATTTTAGTGGATAATGCTATTAAGTACACTAATAACGGTGGTGCAATAAATATCATTACAAAAAGAACTGCCAGAAGTTCGAAATTAATTGTTTCTGACAATGGTATTGGAATTTCGAAATCAGATTTACCCCATATTTTTGATAGGTTTTATAGGGCGGACCAGTCAAGAAATAAAAAC
>Ga0075618_124_pt1 | contig 12774 bp, 16 predicted proteins | sample RifGroA1_FD_68372 | JGI IMG/M metagenome (GOLD analysis project Ga0075618, IMG submission 68372) | Microgenomates (Woesebacteria) bacterium GW2011_GWA1_37_8
TATTATTAATAAAAAGGTTTAAACAAGCTTGGCTTATTTAAACTTCTTGCCATATTTATTCTCCTTTTCTTACCAAAAGATTTCTTATGATACCATCTTCCATTCGTAGTTTATCACTTAATGCTTTAACGGACTGATTTTCCAATTCCAGTTCGAAATGCAAAAATGAGCCAGAGGTGTTTTTTTCAATCGGATATGCCAAATCTTTTTCTCCCCAATCTTCGGTTTTTTTGATTTCACCTTTGTTCATCTTCACTATTTTATCAATTGTATCCCCAACCGCTTTTTTCTTTGCAGCCGTAGTATTTTGAGGTAATACTAAAGTTAATTCATATGTGTTCATACGGTAAAGATTATATCAAACGAGTTCTTTTTTAACAAAGGGGAAAAATATTTAAAAATATAAATTACTACTTGAGTTTACTTCTCTTTAAATCAATTTCTTTCGTGATTTTATCCCAACCTTTAATTCGTTCCCAATATCCGGGTCGACCTAACAAAGAATGACAATGGAAAACCCCAAATTTAGGGTCTTTTACAACATCAAACCCTCTTGATAGCATTTCGGCTGCCCAATCATAATCTTCACACTCTGCCAACTTCTCATCAAATTTATAATCATTCCACAATGATTTTCTGATTAGCGAGTTAGTATTTGTCAAATATTTATAACGATGTTGTATTCTACCTACTAATGCCGGGTCATTTTTATATGCAGTCTGATTTTCATAACCCAAAGGATTTTCAGAATAGGGACCAGTAACTGCGGCAACTTTTACGTTGTCAAAATGCTTTAAACCATTTTCCAACCATTCATTATTAATCGGAATTGAGTGTCCACTGACGATTCCAATTGTTTTCCCTTTCGCCTCATCAATGCCGACATTCAATGCATGACCGTAAGTAAATTCTTCTGGCTTAATCTGGATTAATTTAACTGGAAGTTTTTTAACTATTGGTATGGTTTCATCCTTTGAACCGGAATCAACAACTATAATTTCAATGTTTTCATAACTTTGACTATACAAAAGATTGACTACCTTTGCGATGTATTTCTGCTCGTTTTTTGTTCGAATTACAAACGAAACCAGTGGCTGTTTCATGATCCTATTTTAAATTCAACAACATCTCCATCGCACATTTTATATTTTTTTCCTTCAATTCGGACAAACCCTTTTTCCCTTGACGCTTTCCAACCTGGTGCCTCAATAAATTTATTAAAATCCACAACGTCTGCTTTTATAAATTTCTTTTCGAAATCGGTATGAATTACTCCTGCCGCTTCCGGAGCAAGAAATCCATCTTTAATAGTCCATGCACGGACTTCTTTTTCACCCGCGGTTAAAAATGTAATAAGCCCGAGCGTTGAGAATGCTTTTTTAATTAACCGCTCAAGGCCTGATTCATGAACTCCTAAATCATCAAGATAATTTTGCTGATCACCTTCATCCAAAACCGAAAGCTCTGATTCGACTTTTGCAGATATAGCAATTACTTGTGACGCTTGAAGGTTTGCTTCTTTTGCAAATTCAATTTCCAATTTATTACCGTCATGCAAATCTTCCTCGTTAACATTTAAAACTACCAAAATCGGCTTCGCGGTCAAAAGCGATAATTGTTTTGCAAGTTTTGTCTCCTCTTCATTTAAATCAACGCTTCTCGCTGGTTTTCCGTCTGATAATGCAGACTTCAACTTGAGAACAACAGCCCACCATTTCTGAAGTTCTTTGTCGGGTGTATTTCCAGGGTCGTGCTGCTTTTCCAGGGTTTGTAAATCAGCCAGTGCAAGTTCGGTTTCTATTGTTTCCAAATCGGTTTTCGGATCAGACACTCCTTCTTTTATAATGTCGGGGTCGGAAAAAGCGCGGACAACATGGCAAATGGCATCGGTTTCACGAATATGGCTTAAGAATTTATTTCCCAATCCCTCCCCTTTGTGTGCTCCCGCAATGAGTCCTGCTATATCTAAAAACTCAACAGTTGCAGGAATTTCAGGCGGTAAAAAATCCAAGTTTTCGGATTCTTTTACTACTTCTGAAAGTTTTTTTAGTCTTTTGTCGGGAACCGGAACAGCTCCGACATTCGGCTCAATCGTAGCAAAAGGAAAATTGGCTACATACGCTTGCTGACGCTTCAAAAGTGCATTAAAAAGCGTCGACTTCCCCACATTTGGTAATCCAACAATTCCAACAGATAAACTCATAATCGAAGATTATATCAGACTTAGTCTGTTATGGGTGTATTTTAGCATTTATTTCGATGATACTTCATGCAGGGTAAGCCAAGTGCCACAAACGAAAATGGCGTGGAAGTTTTCCCCCGTCGTACCTCGTCTTACTAGAATGTATCCTCTCCCAAGCTGTTTCATCATCAAGTATTATTTTATGCTCCGGTCTAACATCCAATCCTGCCGTGCCCATTGCCCAACCCCGAAATCCTGCTTGATGCAATCCTCTTGCATAATCTGAAATTGGTTTAACCCTGTATTCAACAGTATCTCCCCACGGAGCTCGCTCTTCCACCATCCTGCGTCTATCATACCCTGGTATTGAATTCATGTAATCCCTTACGGGATGAGGTACCATAGTGTACAAATCGGCACGATCTGTTACGACTTTCCTGATTTGTCTTAATACCGCAACATAATCCTTATAACTTAGGAGGTGAAACATCATATTAACTATTACCAAATCAAAATTTCCAAACCCAGACAATTGTTTTTTTAGAGCCTCTTCTAATTTTGTCGCATTTGCACAAACTTTGTTTACTCCATTAGGAAAACTAGCAACAGAAAGCATGTCATGGTTTATATCAACTCCCACGATATTTTCAGGTTTTACTCCAATTTCAATCATCATCTTCGGGACATGACCTGTTGCAGTTCCTAAATCCAAAACCCGGTAATCGTCAGGTATCATCGGACCCAGTGTTGTGGTAATCGCCGGGATTAATCTGTTGTCACTGTTTCTCAACCACGCAAACCTGTCTTTTAGACATCTCGTTAATGCTCGCTTAATTGTTGGTTCTTCCACAGTGTTCCACGCGCTCATTTGACCGTCTGTATATTCTTCAAATTTTTCCGCTATATTTTTTGATTCTGTAATGTCTTCCAGCGCGAGAATAATCAATTGTACCGTATCTATTTGTCTTGCATTAAGCTCTATGGTTTTTTTCCCGATTGTTTCAAAAATATGCTTAACCTCAAAATCTTTTACCACTTTTTTCAGAGGTAATATTTCTTCCAGTAATCTCCTAAATTCAGGGATATCCCACTGGCCATTTCCCAATTCATAAAGAAGCTTACCCTCGGTTTGCGACGGCTCAACCCGAAATATATGATAGAAAACATCATTTGCCGAAATCACTCGAAGGTCAGCATCCATAATTAAGAATGCCTCTCTGGCAACTTCAACAAGCGTTGTCATATAATGTAGCGCTGTCTTTTTGGGATCTTCTAAGTTCTCTTTTTGGGTTTCGTTATTTTTCAATTTTCTCACCCCCTCCTATTAATTAAATTTAAACTCTTTACAAAACTTTTTCAATATCACGCACGATTTTTTAACTTTCTTCTAATGTGACTTTGTAAGTATTTTGCATTACCAGTCTAAATTAAAGTTACACAAATTATTATCCCTTGTCTATGAAGCATCCCAAAGAAAAAACTACTACACAAAGAAAAAACTACCGTCAATTCGGTAATTTTTTCTTTACCCTACATTAAACAAAAAAACTTATCTTGAAACAGATATTGTTTCAGCGTCCTCCGCACTGCAGGCGGATATAGTTACTATGCCGCTTGCAACTTGTATCGCATACCCAGTTTTCCCGGTTCCGGGATCAGTTGGGTCTGTTGGAAAACCTGCAATATAAGGATTAAGATCTGTGTCAGCGTCTAAATCCAAACAAGCCGTTGCAGCTCCAGTACAAGGAACAGCTCCCTGCCCAGATGGACAGCTACCTATTTGACTAAGTGCAACTGTCGTACCAAGTCCGCAAGTAGCCAAATTATTATCAATAATACACTCGTGAATTGCTGTCAGTACCTGATTCACATCATTCCACCTTCTTGCATTTCTCGCATCTATTAACCTTTGTGCCGGATTTAGAGATGCAAAAACAACAACGAGTAAAACAGAAAGTATTGCGACGACAAGAAGAATTTCAATCAAAGTAAAACCTTTATTTTTATTAGGCAGTTTCATCAAATATTCACCCCCAATCCGAAATTATATTCAGTATAACCAGAAATCTAAAAGCAATGCAACAACCATTGGTATATTAAATAAATTATTTGCGCGATCCTACAATAATCCTTATATCAAATTCTGAAACTTTCAAAACCGCACTTTGGGTCGCAACATCAAACTCACTACTCAAAGCACCAACAATTGCATCGACGATCCCTGATAGAATTTCCTGTTTTACCTCTATTTGAGTTTTCTTGTTTCCTTTCGAGGAAGCGTCAGCAGTTTTAACATTCTCGAAACCAGCTCCCTGAAGCAGTTGCGCAACATAAGCCGCTTCACCCGAAACACCTGTTCCGTTTAAAACCTCAACTTTATAAACTGAAAGATCAACCTGCATTTCACTGGGTGTCGGGCTACTTGTTGGACTTTGAGCCGGCGTTGAAGTTTGAATAATTTGAGTTTCAGTTAGTTTATTTCGATTATTAAAAATAAAAAGATATATTCCGGCTAAAGTAGAAACAAGAGCAAATACCACCAAGATAATAAGAATTATTAAATTATGATTTTTCTTTGGAACAACTTCAGGCTTGGATTCGGTATTTGGTACAATTACAGAGTCTGTCTGTAGTTCACTGTTTTCAGATTTAATAATTTCTTTTAACTCCGGTTCTTTTTTCGATCGGGTTATATAAATATTTAATTCTTCCTTGTCTTCTCTATTCAAGTCATCTTTTAAAGCAAGTCCAATTATTGGGTTTGAATTTCTGGTTATTGCAATTTCAACCGGTTCTACCGCCTCTACTTCAATACCGGTTTTATTTACAACCTTAGATAATAAATCCAATAGATATTTTACAGGAGAAAAAACCAAAACGTCTTTAACGCTTTCTTCAACTCCGCTTTTTGACGTCATGTTAAAATTAATTTCTTTGTAATCCCAATCACGATCGTTCAAAAACTCGGGTATTTTTTCCGATATTTCACCGGATACAAAAATCCTCTCTTCAGCTTTATTCATTCCAACGGGAACTTTAAGCCGAATCACATATGAAAATACATCATTCAAAAGAATCCGTACCTTCTTGGATTTTAGCTTTTCAATAATTTTTGCAAGAGATATTTCAAACGTATTCTCATCCCATCCAACCTCAATGGTGTTGGAAAATTTGTAATTACGGCAGTTGACAACTACTCCTACAAGTTTTTGTTTATCAATAAATATTATCGCTTTTTTCGGATTAATCATATTTTAATTATCTAACCAACTGGAAATTGTAACTGTAGATCCTCTAGTTGCTGATACTCTGACACTTTGATAAAAACTTTCTTTATTTGCGTCTACGGTAAAATCCCAGTCATTCCCTGTGTGTGAGTTAATCGTAACATTACACACTTGCCCCGGCAAATTGATTGTGCCGTTATTTATTACATTCTCTTCGTTCAGTTTCAATAACACATCTTCCACACAGCTTTCTGTTAAATCTACTACTTCGTTTGATTTTTTATTAGAAAATGAAGAGAGAAGATCGTTTACCGACAAGAGCGATGTAGAAACACCAATTAAAATAACTAAAGCTGAAACAATCAGCACACTCGAAAGTGCAATGTATCCTTTTTGATTTTTTATTTTTTTCATTAGTGATTTTTTATTTGGATCTTAATTCAACCGATGTTTCAAAATTCTCAATTTTTTGGTTTTCGATTGCGTCCCCAACACCTTCAATTGTCAAAGAAAACTTAACATTTGTTGAGTTGCCTGAAGAAAGATTCGTAAAATTAATAGCAGTTACGTTAACCTTATTCCCAGTCAAAAAACAGGGGCTTGATGTTGGGCAATTTCCGGAACTTCCGTATCCTATTGTTATACGGCCGTCGCCACTAATATTTATGACAGTAGGGTTTCTGTTGGCATCGGCGTATTCCAGACTTATCGAACTTGATGACCCCGACAACGGACTGATAATAGATTTTGCGTTTTTAATTTCGTAGGCAATTCTTTTCGCCGCAAACCGGGTGTTTTGATTAACTTCCTGATGTACATAAGATTTTTCTCTCCCATAAACTATATCGAGTGTAAAATAAACTAACCCTGTCATAAATATTGCAACAATGGCAATATAGAGAATCATTTCCACCAAAGTAAAACCGCTGTTCATATTTTGCAAACTTTTAGGTTGTTTATTTTTTTTCATTAGTATATGTTAGGGAGTCGCTATATCAATACGAAAAAACACTGGCGATGTAGCTGTTGCACCTCCCCAAATAATATTTTTTCCGCTCCAAGTAGCTCCGCCACCAGTTAGGTGAGACTCCCAAATATCATCCGTGGACGAAGCGGGATCTTCATAAATACCGGCAAAAATTGCTCCCGAGTTGGGATCTGCTTTCAGTCTTATAAATGAAGTGTCGTCACTACCCGTCAATGTAGTGGCACTTCCCCAAGCCGTCCCCGACCAAAGTTTATAAGAAATCGCACTACCGTTCCCCCATAATAGCCATGCTTTTCCGGGGTTTGATGGGTGTGTCTCCCAGATTAAATCAAACACCATTGAGGAATTATTTTCTGCCCCGGCTGTGTGTTCGGGATGTTGGGTTACCGTATCCCAAGCGCTACCGGACCACTTACGGGTATTTAAATCTGATCCTCCATCTAACACTCCGTACATAATTTCATTTGAACTAGGTCTTGAAACCAATTCTATCCAATTAGCTACACCACCCGATGTGGTAATGTCTAAAAGAGTTGCTGAAGTTAAAGTAGAACCGTTCCAAATCCGGTAATATTGATCTGTGGCGGTTGCGTCACCCCAAATAAACATAGCACGACCTGATGTCTGTTCATACGCCACGTCTATAACTTTTTCAGTTGCAATTGCCGCCGATGCATCCCAAACAGTGGATGTACCCATATTTACCCAACTGCTACCGTTCCATGCCATACCATAAACGTCTATGTTTGCATCAAGCATTATCATTGAAATTTCGTTACTTGTACTACCAGGGTTTTGTGCCAACTCGATCCAGCGAACTATTCCCGTAGTCGGAGGGGCTGTAACTGTTGTGGAAGTCGACCAGGTATTTCCATCCCAAACCCGATAAGCAAAATCAGTGGAAGTTGTATTGGGAATGTACGCAAAAACTGCCCTGTCACCGCTTTTTTCATATTCAATATCAAACCCACGATACGCCGCAAGGCCTGTTGCCATAAGAGTCGGTGTACCCCAGGTAGATCCGTTCCAAACCTGAGCATACATATTTCCGTTTGCAGCGAGTGTTCCGAGAATAGCCTCATTTCTGGTGCGGGAACTTTTTAGAACTATATAATTTATATTACCACCGACGGCTTGTGCAGAAACCTCACTACTCCAAACAGAACCATTCCACAAGCGATAATAAGGCGTGCTGGTAGTTTTTGAATAAGCCATCATAATCGGACCGCCGGTTACAATCGCCTTTCTAAAATTTGTTAAATAAGTCGAAAAAGAAATTGTGTCATTTCGGGGTCCTGAAAAATTCCATGAAACGCTTGATGTAACTTTTAAAGTATCGGTGTCTACGCTTCCTCCACTTTCGACAATATTTCCGCTGACATCTCTGTTTACTCCTGAAATTGTAATTTGACGAGTATATTTATCTTTTGCGTCACTACTGCCTGAAAAGTCCCAATTACCACCAGATGTTGTCAGGCCAAATGTACCCGCTGATAAATTTGACCACCCCTGATTCTTAATTGATCTGACTGCTTCCAGACCTTCTTGAGTATACAGTTCGGCGTTTGACTGCTCCTCCCCTAGTTTATTTACCGAAAAACTATGAAGTACTGTTGTCACACCTGAAGTTGCCAGAATTACAAAAATGCCTAACGCCAATATTATTTCGACTAGACTGAATCCGGAAGTATTTTTTTTCATACTATTTCACTAATTAATATCTATACCACCTGTATTATTTATGCCGACAGAAGTTGTTCCAATATCGTTTGTTATCGTAATAGTTGCTGATGAACTCGGTTCACCCCGTTTACCGCTAGCTCCAGTAAAAGACAATTCTGTTAATCCGGTAACTGAAACCTTTGACAAATCAAAATCCTCAAAATAATCAGGGGTAGAACAAGTTCCTCTGAAAAGTCTGATGCTGCTGCCTGATTTGCAAACCCCCCATACCGAATTGTCTTTATTGCTCATTGCGTACGATTGCGCTTTTCGAAGAGTTGAAACAACTTTATTTGACGAAACCTCCAAAGTATTTTGAGCATAAAAACGAGATAAAAAGGGTGCTGAAATAGTCAAAATTATTGTCATTATCGCAACAACCAAAATTATCTCGATCAAAGTAAAGCCCGAACGTAAATTAAAACAAGCGAAGTCTTCCTTAATTCCTCGTCTCTTTGGATTCATAAATACTTTATTATCTAAACTTTTTATTTTCTGATAGATCCGGTCAGCTCATATATCGGAGTGATAATCGATAAAGCTACAAATCCAACAGCAATTCCCATAACTATAAGTAGTATCGGCTCGAGTACGGTTGACAAATTTTTACTCAAATCATCAATTTCGTCTTCATAAAATTCTCCCAAATATAATAAAACGTCATCCAATTTCCCTGATTTTTCACCGACAGAAATCATCTTTGAAACAATCACTGGGTATTCCCAATATTTTTTATTCTCCATCGCAAATCCTATCGACCTGCCTTTATTTAGGATTTTAGAAATTTCGTATAAATCCTTTTTAAACTTATCATTGGATAAAGTATCAGCGGTAATTTCCATACTTTTTACAATTGGCACTCCGCTTTTAATTAAAGTACCAAGATTACGGGTAAACCTGGCGTTTTGGGAGTATGAAACTAAAATACCTACAACGGGTAATTTAATAAGCAGTATATGCCAATAAAACCGGATTCTTTCAATCCGTACTAAAAATTTCACTAAAACCATTAATACTCCGATTAGGACAAATATAATCACTCCGTGGCTTTGCATAAGCCGTGCAAACCAAAGTAATATTTTGGTTGTCACCGGTAGCTCGATGTCAAACGATTCAAAAAATTCAACAAGTCTCGGTAATATAAAAATACTCAAAAACACACCCAGAACAAGCATTGCGGTCAAAATAATCCCCGGATACAATAGCGCAGCTTTAACTTTTTTTCGGAGATTATAATCTTTCGTCATCTGAAGCGTCAAAAATTCAAGATTCTGTTCCAAAGTACCCGACTCTTCGGAAATTTGAATCAAACTTATATAAAATTGGTCAAATATTTTTGGGAAATGCGAAAGTGACTTTGACAGTGTTTGTCCGTTGTCTACTTCACTCAATACCTTTTTCAAAACTAACTTAAAGGATTGTGATTTTGTCTGCAAGATTAAAGTTTCAATACTTTCGGGAAGAGGAATCCCTGCTTTAAACATTGTAGAAAGGTGCTTCGTAAAAAGAACTTTTTCCTGGTTAGATATTTTGGTATTTTTACCTACGGCAGGTGTAAACATAATTATTGCTTAGTGACTCTCAAAATTTCTTCAAGAGTCGTAACTCCTTCAATCATTTTTTTGACACCGTCCTCAAACATTGGCGTCATTCCGTTTTTAACGGCAATTTTAGCAATATCTGATGCATTTTTCTTTTCATTTATTGCCTTTTTAATTTCGTCATTTACCAATAACACTTCAAAAATTCCGATTCTACCTACATAACCGGTATCGTGGCAAACATCACATCCTTTTCCTTTATAAACTCTGGTTTTTGTGCCTTTAGCGTATCGTTTAAAAAGTGGTTTAAGAGTGCTTAAATCCAAATTTTGTGATAACTGATCACTAAAATTTTCCTTTTCTATATCCAGTTCTCTTGAAAACCTACATTTTAGACAAATTTTTCTGACCAGCCTTTGAGCAATTATTACATTTACAGTTGAGCTTATTAAAAAAGGCTCGACTCCTAAATCAAGAAGTCTAGGAATTGATGTTGCCGCGTCATTAGTATGAAGAGTTGACAATACAAGATGTCCTGTCAGGGCTGCGTTTACTGAAATTCCAGCAGTTTCTGTATCCCTGATTTCCCCTACCAGCATAATATCCGGGTCCTGCCTTACTAAAGACTTTAGTCCATTGGCAAAAGTAAGATTTGTCTTTTCGTTTACTTGGACCTGATTGACCCCTTCTATTTCATATTCAACCGGATCCTCGATGGTCATAATGTTAACTTCTCTTTTATTTAAAATCTTAATCCTCGATGGTCATTATGTTAACTTCCCTTTTATTTAAAATCTTAAGAATTGCATATAAAGTTGTTGTTTTTCCCGAACCGGTCGGACCAGTGGCTAAAATCATTCCATGTGGTTTATTATAAGCATCGACTAATTTCTTCGTATCACTTTCAGATAAACCTAAATCGCTCAGTGAATACCGGCGGGACTTATCAGACAAAAGCCTCATAACAACTTTTTCTCCAGCCGTTATGGGAATTATTGATACTCTGATATCAATCGTGCCGTCTTCCAGTTTGTAAGAAATTTTTCCGTCCTGTGGAGTTTGGTGCTCGTCGGTTCTTAATTTTGCCATTACTTTTACACGAGTAACCACCTGTTCCTGAATGTCTTTTGGTAAAGAGAATCCAACCCCATAACCCACACCAATCATTTTTGCTACTATGTCTTCCAGATTAAATGGTTCTTCAGAAAAAAAGTCTAGGTCGTCAGAATACCTGTATGGGATATAAAATTCGGCTAATGCTGTTCCTCCGGTCAAATAAAAAACGTCGAATGTCTTTAGTATAGTTATTAAGAGCATCGATAATATCTTTTTCTGTTGCATAATGCACAATTACCGACTCGCCTGTCTTTTTTTCAATAAAGCTAATTATCTGTTCATTTTCAAAATTGCAGGTTGCAACATGTAGTCCCTCTTTGTCCTTTTTAAAAGCAACAACTTTATTATTCTTAGCAACAATCTCCGGAATTATTTGAAGAATTTTGACATCTATTGTCAAATTACCAAGTATTATAAATGGCCAGTCTAACTGATCCGCAATTATCTTTCCAAGATCGTCTTCAGAAATCAAATTTTCTTCAACTAACAATTTATTAAAATCGACTCCCGTTTCTTGACTCTTTTTTTGTAATTCCTCAAACGCTTCGTTTGAAGCAATTCCATATTCGTTTAGTGTTTTTTTAAATTCCTCGTAATTAAATATCATACACTTTCAATATTACCAACTAATAGAACCTAATTCCATCAGAAAATCTAAAAAAAACGAGCCTAAGGACATAATTTTCAAAAATAAATCCCAAATATGTTAGGGTGTATTTGTTTTGGGTAGAAGTAGCGTTTTAATTTTATTACCCAAATCTTTCATCGACAGGCCTGATTTAATAATATAATCATCGGCACCCATTTTTGTTGCTTTTACTATATCTTCACTCTGACTCAAGTTTGATGCCACTAATACCGGGACATTTTTCCACCTATCACTTTTTTTAAGATAATCTAAAATTTGAAATCCATCTGTTTGGGGCATTATCAAGTCAAGAATTATTAAATCAGGTACAAAGCTTTCAATATTTTTAACAAACTCCACCCCGTTGCCTACAAGCATCACACTATAGCCTTCCCGTTCTAATTTTATTTTATATGCGCTAGCCAACAATTTATCGTCTTCAGCGACTAGTATTTTTTGCATTTCTAGGATTCCTTTAAAATCATATTTATCAATTGAATTTTCAATTATATTATCATGTATCTTAACAAAAAATTTACTTAACTTTTCTATATTTTTTTTTTCGTTCAACACTTTGCTAATTCATCTAGAAGTTTCTTATCTCTATTCATAACGTGTTTAGCAGCCTTCATTAATATTTCTTTATTGAAGAATTTTGTTTTTTGAGATTTTACTTTTTTCATATATAAACTATAATATCTTTTGTTTAAAAACTTATCTAAAAATTTTTTATATTTGAATAAATTTATTAATGAGACTATTATTTTTAATTTATGCCAATAAATGCAGGATATGAATATGGAGAGGCTCAGAAGAAATTAGCAGAAGCTAAGACTCCAGAAGAGAAGATAAAAGCATTAGAGAATTTATTATCAGTAAGTCCTTCTCATAAAGGTGCAGAAAAGCTAAGACAGGAATTAAAAACAAAAATATCAAAACTAAAAAGTAAACAAGAAAAAGAAAAATCAGCAAAGAGAGGCGGACGCAGCATAGCAATAAAGAAAGAGGGAGCAGCACAAGTAACACTAGTAGGACTAACAAATTCAGGAAAAAGCACAATAATACAAAAATTCACAAATGCAAAACCACAGATAGCAGAATATGAATTCACGACAAAAACAGCAGAAGTAGCAATAATGGATTATCATGGAGTAAAGATACAATTAGTAGAACTGCCAGCAATATTTACAGGATATTCATATAGTTCAATGGGACCAACTTATCTAAGCATAGCAAGAAACTCTGATCTGGTAGTAATAATAATAGACGGATTGATAGACTGTGAAGAACAATTAAAGTCAATAGAAACAGAATTTTTAGGAGTCGGAGTAAGATTAAGAAAGATAAATGAAAATCAATATCGGCGAATA
>Ga0075618_145_pt1 | contig 10871 bp, 12 predicted proteins | sample RifGroA1_FD_68372 | JGI IMG/M metagenome (GOLD analysis project Ga0075618, IMG submission 68372) | Microgenomates (Woesebacteria) bacterium GW2011_GWA1_37_8
ACCTTGAGAGGTATCACTACCATAGGCCACATATAGGCCTGGGCATGAAACCTCCGTTAGAGAGGGTCTAGTGTCGGATATTTACGGAAACATACCGGCTTTACCCCTTGCTTCAGACACCCAAAAAGCGTAATATTATTTGAGGCTAAACGAGCTCGCCTGGCTCAGTTTATTTTTTAATAGTCAGGCGTTTTTTTTGCTCTGAGTCGCAATTACTTTTTTATGACACACATTGGAAAACTTCAGGCCGCAAGGATAGTCGATGAAATGCAGAAAAGCTATCTGGACTATGCAATGAGCGTTATAGTTTCCCGCGCGCTTCCAGACGTTCGTGATGGCCTTAAGCCGGTTCATCGAAGAATTCTTTTCGCCATGCACGAAATGGGATTGGGTCCGACTTCAGCATTCACCAAATCGGCCAAAGTCGTCGGAGAAGTTTTAGGTAAATATCATCCCCACGGCGATATGGCAGTTTATGATTCAATCGTTCGAATGGCACAGGAATTTTCCCTCCGATACCCCTTAATTAAGGGTCAGGGAAACTTCGGAAGCGTTGACGGCGATTCCGCAGCTGCCATGCGTTATACGGAAGTAAAACTCGCCGCAATTTCGCGATATATGCTTACCGATATTGAGAAAAACACTAACGATTTTATCGATAATTTTGACGCAACTCTTAAGGAACCTGTTTTTATGCCGGCACTTCTGCCAAATCTACTTTTGATGGGCTCGGAAGGAATCGCGGTCGGTATGGCTACAAAAATTCCACCGCACAATTTGCGCGAAGTAGTTGATGCCGTAATTGCAGCTGTCAAAAAGGGGAGAGTAGTCACAACCAGTAGTGCTGCGCAAACCGAAGAAACCGAATTTGTTTTGAAAAAAATAAATTTGGTCGCATCGGGCGAGAAAAAATCTATGGAGGAAAAAGACGTCGACCCTAGGACAATCGGGTTTGAAACAGATATAACGATTGAAGAGCTTTGTGATATTATTCCCGGACCTGATTTTCCGACTGCAGGTGCAATTTACGACTCGGCTTCTCTTAAGGAGGTATATGCGACAGGTAGGGGAAGAATTGTGGTTCGTGGTGTTGCTGAAATAAAGGAAGGTTCAAAAGGAAAAACTCAAATTATAATTTCCGAAATTCCCTACCAGGTGAATAAAGCTGAGCTTGTAATAAAAATTGCCGAGCTTGTTAAAGACAAAAAACTTGTTGGGATTGCCGATCTTCGCGATGAATCCGACAAAGACGGAATGAGAGTCGCAATCGATCTTAAAAGAGACGCGAAACCAAAATCCCTTTTGAATAACCTTTATAAACATACTCGCTTACAAACAACTTTTCCCGCCAACTTTGTAGCCCTTGTTGACGGCACTCCTCATACGCTAAATCTAAAGCAGATAATCACGGAGTTCGTCAAACACCGTCAAAAAGTAATAATAAGGCGGACCATATTCGAGCTAACGGAGGCCAAAAAAAGAGCACATATTTTGGAAGGATTAAAGATCGCGCTTGATAACCTTGATGCTGTAATTAAGACCATCCGTGAGAGCAGAACTCAGGAAGACGCCAAGAAAAATTTGATTTCCAGATTTGGTTTGTCGGAAATCCAAGCTACGGCAATTTTGGATATGCAGCTTCGCCGTCTTGCCGCGCTTGAGCGGGAAAAAATTGAAAAGGAATATGAAGAAATCAAAAAGTTAATTGACAAATTGACCTTTATCCTAAAAAACCCCGGAGAAGTTTTAAAAATTATTACCGAGGAACAGGTTGAGCTTCGCGAAAAACACGGTGACGATCGTCTCACAAAAATGTACAAGCAAAAAATCGGTGAATTTTCGGAAGCGGATCTTATTCCGAAAGAAGAAACTTTAATTACAGTTACCAGAACCGGCTATGTTAAAAGACTCTCTCCGACGACTTACAAAGCACAGCGTCGCGGTGGTAAAGGGGTTATGGGTATGACAACAAAAGAAGAGGATGAAATTGTTCACCTTGTTTCGGCCACTACTCACGATACAATTCTTTTCTTTACCAATAAAGGCAGGGTCTTCGGAACAAAAGCTTGGGACATTGGCGAAACCTCAAGGCAAGCCAAGGGTCAGGCAATTATTAATTTAATAAATATTGACCAGGGAGAAGAAATAATGTCGATCGTACCGCAAAGTATAAAGGGTACTCACTTTATCATGGCTACATCCAAAGGAATTGTTAAAAAAACTAAAGTCGATGAGTTTATAAATCTCCGCACTTCAGGACTTATCGCGATCCGGTTGGATAATGACGATACTCTTGTAAAAGTTCAGGAAACTTCGGGAAACGATCATATTATTTTACTAACCAAAAAGGGTAAGGCAATCAGGTTTCCTGAAGGAAACGTCCGCCCAATGGGACGTGCCACAAGCGGGATGAAGGGAATAAGGATTGATTCTGGAGATCTTGTAATCGGAATGGACGTATTTTCCGCCGAAGAGCCAAAAAGCGATGATAAAAGACGGAAAATTTTCAGAGATATTCTGACACTTTCGCAAAACGGGTTAGGAAAAAGAACTCCGGTTCATCTTTTCCCGGTTCAAAAGCGGGCGGGGAAAGGTGTTAAGGCAGCTGTTGTAAATCCAAAAACAGGTGACTTGGCTGCAGCATATTTGGTTAATCAGGAAATGGATCAGGTAATTGTTACAAGTAAGCATGGCCAAATTATAAAGCTTCCTATGAAAAACATCCCCCAAATGGGACGCTCCACTCAAGGGGTTATAATTATGCGCTTCACTGATAAAGCAGATAAGGTCGCTGCTGCCGCATGTATGTTTAAAAATGGGGACGAAGTCGAGGAAGCAGAAGAAGCAGCAAAATAATAAGTTTTAAAAATTTATTACTTCAGGAAATTTATAAACTCATCGTAGTACGGATATTCGTGAGTATTAGCTTCTTTCTCAACTACTTTAATGTTTTTATCGATTAATTTTACATAAACCGAAATTGCTTTGTAAGGCATGAATGGGTCTTTGGAATTTTGGAATATAAGTAATTTTTTTCCACCAATCTTTTTTATTCCACCCATGTATGTAACCGGATCTATTGGAATTCCACACAAAATAACTTTATTGATCTGTTTCCCAACTTTAGAAAATATTTTCATTAACACTTTTGTTCCGATCGATTTCGCAATGAAATTAACTTTTTCGTCACCAATTATTTTGCAAATGTTTTTAACTTCGTCTGGTAAATTCATTCTCCCACCTTGCCAATGTTTCCATTCGTAAACTTCCGCTTCAAACCCCGCAGATTCTAATTTAGACTTAACGTCATACGCCCAATCTTTATTATGAAGTGAATACCCAGGCAGAATAATTGTACGCATAGATTATTATACAATTTTTAAGTGGTGTATAATCCAAAGTGAAATGCGCTCCAATCAAACAACACGATATTTCAAATCCCTTATAAAGCACAATTTTGACCTTAGCGGAAAAGAAAGTGAAGTATTAATTAAACGTCTGCGAAGAACTACATTAGAAGAAATCGGTAAGAAGTTTGGAATTACCGAATCGAGAGTTCGTCAAATCGAAAGGACAGCGCTTTCAAAAATAAAAAGTAAAACTCACCAGCTGGCGCTTTTCAAGATTCGCCAGAAGTAATCAGTTTCTTTTGTCATGAAACTGGTCGTGGATTTCTTTCAAGTGACGATGAGTAACGTGTGTATAAATTTGGGTCGTCTGAATATTTTTATGTCCCAGCATTTCCTGAACACTTCGGATGTCTGCACCTGCAATTAATAAATCGGTTGCAAAACTATGTCGCATTACATGCGGAGTTACATCAACCGGAAGGTTTATCTTTCGCGCATATTTTTTGATCATTCTCTGCACAGAACGCACTGAAAGCCGCATTTTTTCGCCACCTGCTTCGTATGAGTCAATTTTTTCTTCACCGTCTTTCCCGGTTCTGTGTCTTACAAACATAGGTCTGAACTCGTCTTTGCGATCTTTAACATATTTTCCAAGCCACTCTGCGGCACGGTGAGACAAAAAGACAACCCTCCCGCGCCCTCCTTTTCCAACAATTCCGAACTCGCGTCTATCCAAATCTACCTTATCCCGATCTAGTTTTACCAACTCAGAAACACGAAGCCCTGCAGAAAAAAGTACCTCCAAAATCGCTTTATCGCGCTTACCGTTTATTTTTGAAAGACTTGGTGCATTAAGAAGTCTGTCAACCTGCTCACCATTTAAAAATTTTACCTGTCTTTCTTCAATTTTTGGCAAATCTATTTTATCGGGAGACATAACGTTGTAGTCGTTTTTTATAAGCCAGCGAAGAAGAGATCTAATTGCAATTACATGATAGCTTTGAGTTTTTTTTGATAACAATTTTCCTTTCTGGTCAGTTTGCTTGGATAAATAAACCCTAAATTGTCTTACCAATTCCGGAGTAATATCTTCTGGTGTTACGTCCATGTTCTGTCCTATAATCCAGTGTGAAAAGCGGGTTAAATAATGTCTATAGTTTCTTATTGTTAAAGAAGAGGAGCCTTTTTCAATATTTAAATAATCAAGATAATCTTCAATTTTTTTATCTAATACACTTTGCCGGTTGGGTAGGGCAGCAGGCATAAATTAGTGACTGGCGTTTAGTAGGTAGTGATTAATTTGTTAGTACTCCAAAGATCTTTTTCACCAAACCACCGTAACAATTTCAGTTTACACCGAGTAAAACGAGGTGTCAACATTGTGCGACACTAACCTTCTACTTTTTAAACCATCTTTTGTATGTAGATGAAGCTTCTTCAATTGATAAATTTTGAACTGTTACCGAGTCTAATGCATTTAAGGATAATGCGAGCTCCGAAATATCAAATTCAAGAGAGTCTATATGTTCAGTATCTTCTGTCAAACTTGTCCAAGGTTCAAACTCAAAAAATCTCCAATTTTTCCTAATATTTATCATCCTGCATGAAGATGAACCTTTTAATTGATCTTTAGCAACTAATAACTGCCTCTTAGAAATAAAACCTGCAGGACTTAATCGGCTGATGAATGAGGTGTCCACACCATATCCCGAATCCTTACAATAAATAACAACTCCAACATCATGCTTTTCGGGTTGGTCTTTTTCTGACATAAACCAATGACCAGTTTGACAACCTTCAACTTCTACACGAGTAACATCCAAATTTCTTTCTGCCCAGTACCATAGATTTTCAAATATCCAAGGTGTAGTTTTTGAAAACTCTTTCCAATAAGAAAGTTGCTCGTATTCCATATTTTTTACCAATTATATACTTACATCGTAAAATGCGTTTCACCAAATCAATTCTAAGGTGGGTTTGGATAAAAAGACGGCTAGTTTAGTCGTCTAACATATTCATATATTATCCCGTATATTCGGTATTTCCTTTATATATTCCGCAGGTATAGACATATTTTAAAAAAGTGCGGGGGAGTCATAGATCCTTCGGGTTTTATAAGGAATTAACAACTATATAGACATCCGGGAAAAGAGGAGAAAGATTATATATAAAATAACACTTAAGTTATAAGAGAATTAAATCTTAAGAAAAAAGTAATAAAGAGCCCTCCTCCCTGGCTCATATTAAATAACGTCGCAAAAGTTATATTGTGCGACATATTAGATTTTAGCTTCCCTTATAGAAGTCATCTATTATCAAGAGAGAGGTAGGATCTTTATATTGTAAACAACACAGAAGTGTTTAAATAATGTTTTGTTATACTCTTTCGGATAGTTAACATATATTTTATCTATTAGCACTTATCCACAAAGAGAGCTTACCCTTTTAAGAAATCTATGCAACTATATTATTCAGCCTCCTGTAGGGTTAAGACTACTCTTGTAAGTGGGTTACCGAGCCTGTTTAACATAACAAACTATATCATCTGAAGCTGATAAGGACGTTATCATACTTCGGGTATTTTACGTTGACATATTTTCATGTACCGCTCGTGAAAACACCTATAATATAATGTGAAAAACTAGACCTATAATAAATATAGGATAAAATATTGTTTTTGGTATACCCCTCCCCTCCCTCAGTAATAGATGTCTTTTATTAAAGACCACTCCAACTTGTTAAAAAATACATTCCAATAAAAACGATAACTGCAACTAGAATATAATCTCTAACTGTTCCTTTAAAGAGCCTACCTTCGAGATTGGACTGACCTAAACCAAGCATCACATACGCAGTTAATGTCAAAAATAAGGATCCGACTGCGATAGTTACAGGCCAAAAAAACAAGCTTACGGCAATCTCTGTCGTAATTAAGCTTGAAATAAAAGATGTACTTATTATTTCTTGAGTAAATAAAAAGTGTTAACACAAATCCTACTCCCCTTGCGGCCCGAAGAAGTGCAATTGTACGAATCGCAGAAACTGTATATATATTCATTGTTAAATTAAGCGCGTATATTCCAATACCATAAAGAATAATTACCGGAAACTTGGCAAAAATACTTGACGGAAGCAAAAACCAAAAAAACCCAATGGCGACAGTATAGAAAAAAGGTAAAATCAAAGTCAGAAGTGTCAAATCCCGTGATAAGCCTTCCCAAAGGCTCAATATAAAAAATATCAATGTAAATATACCAAGTATACCTATACTTATAAACCTAAAAGCTTCAGGTAGTGCTTGTATACCCAAAAAACCAATGGAAAGAAGTACAGATGCTATTACAAATCTTTTACGCTTTGAAAATATTTGCATGAAATAAACTGTTAAGACAACTCTGCGACCAACTCCTGAGGAATATCTAAGTTTACGAACACTTTTTGTACATCTTCATGCTCCTCTAATTTTTCTAACCAATTCAAAACTTTATTGGCATCTTCTTTAGTGCTGACTGTCTGCATATTTTTAGGTTTCATAATCAGTTTTGCAGAAGTCACTTTTATGCCCATACTCTCAAGCTTTTCTTTAACGGCCGCTGTTTGAGTCGGAGTCACATACACTTCAAATCCGTCGTCAACTTCTTCCACATCTTCAGCCCCCGCATCAATTAAAGTTAACATTGTTTTTTCCGGATTCTCGCCTTTTTGGGTTAAAATAATACCTTTTTGATCAAAATTGTAAGAAACTGCTCCCGGTCCCGCCAGACTTCCCCCACCCTTTTCGAAAAAATTCTTCATTTCCTGAGCGGTTCTGTTTCTGTTATCCGTTGCAACTTCTACAATTACAGATACCCCAACAGGACCAAATCCTTCATAAGTTACCTCTTCGATGTTTGCCGAGTCCCCTGCTGCGCGACTGATTGCCCGTTCAATATTTTCTTTCGGCATATTTTCTCCCCGTGCTGCTTCAATCGTCATCCTCAGCTTGTAATTACTATTGGGATCAGGACTTCCACCGGTTTTAACAGCGATTTGAATTGCCCGGGCGTATTTTGAGAATACTTTTCCTTTTACCGCATCGTTTGCTGACTTTTGACGTTTAATTGTTGCGTAATGAGAATGTCCGCTCATAGTAGTAATTTCAACAAACGATTATAGCATGAACCTGTATTTTAATCGTACACCCAAAATATATATTGACAATATAATTTGCAACTTTATACTCGTATGAAGTTGATATATTTTTCCTATATTATTATAAGTTATGAATAACAGCCTTGCCCAACAAGCGATCCAGAAAGCCCTAAGCGGCAATTGGGACGAAGCACTCGAGTTAAACAAAGAGATCCTTGATAGCGATCCGAACAATACTGACGCCTTAAACAGAACAGCACGGGCATATGCCGAGCTGGGAAAGATTGAGTTGGCCAAAAAGACAGCAAAAAAAGTGCTTGTTATAGACCCTTTCAACACCATCGCTCTAAAAGCTTTTGACAAGTGGAAGTCAATGAAAAACGGTGAAGCTTACAAATCCGAACCTGTTAAACCTCAGCTTTTCTTAGAAGAGCCAGGAAAAACAATTTTGTAGTAAAGAAATCACTTAATATTGATGATTTCATTCAGACAAAAGTAATATCATCAGGTAACAGGCATCTTGTTTTGCATCATAAAATAAAATTTTTGCCCAAATATTTTGGCAGTTCTAACATCCCTGTTGTTTCTTTGTATACACTATCCGGAGAATTTGTTGGAGCAAACGTATCAGTAATATGGAAAAATACTGCATACTACTGGGGAGTTGGTGTAACTCAGTTTGGGCAGAAAAACCTTGCATCCAATATATTAGTAATTGAGATGTTAAAGTTCATACAGGAATTAGGAGTGTCAAAATTTAACTTTGGTGGTGTGTGGGATGAAAGAATACCTAATATTAACAAGGGTTGGAAAGGGATTGATTATTTTAAACGTGGCTTTGGTGGAAATTATGTATATCTACCAATTGTTAATTCAAAATGAAAATATACTTTTATTGTCCGATAGCAAAAGAACCCATAGGAGCATTTAAGGAAATGTACAAACACGTACTAACTCTTAAGGAACTTGGCTATGACGCTTATATAATTCACAATAAGAAGCACAAAGAGGCGTGGTTTGATAATCCAATTACACCAATAGTATGCCCTGCAAATAAACTTAAAGAACTAATAAAGAAAAACGATATTTTAGTTATTTTGGAAGTAAGCACTTGGCTTCTAAAACTTGTTGAATGCAAAAGAATAGTTATATTCAATCAAGCTCCATATCATACATTTTATGACTGGGGATTAAAAGAAAACAAGAAACATCATCTAAGAGATAATAGAATAATTGCAATAATTACTGTTTCTAAAAATGCTAAAGAGTATATTGAGTATGCAAATTTTAAAATACCAATATATAGGATTCACTATTATGCCGATAATAAGATTTTTTATTTTATTGATTATTCAGAAAAATATAACTGGATATCTCTTATGACTCGAAGAAATCATGATGACATCGAACAGGTTTTACAACTACTGTACTCGAGATCCGAAATTAACTACATTAATGAATATAAAATAAAGTTCATAGAAAAAGCGCCTGAAAATGTAACAGCACAGCTCATGCAGAAATCTAAATTCTTCTTGCATTTTGGTTATCAGGAAGGCTTTGGTATTCCGGTATTAGAAGCTATGATGTGCGGCTGTGTTGTAATAGGCTATAGTGGATTTGGCGGTGAAGAATTGTATGACAGGAAGTTTAATTGTAAAATAGACACTTTAAATGTGGTTAATTTTGCAAAGAAGATAGAGGAAATGCTTAAAGTAGACGTTAATACGCCTTCGGTTATTGAAAAAATGGGAAAGAAAGCTTCAATATTTGCAAGTGAAAACTATAGTAGACTCAAATACAAGTCTGAAATTAAGCGGATTTGGAAAAGAATTACACATTAATTTATTTTCTCTATTTTTGATTTTTTTTCTAGTTTAAAATACTGAACTAATACATATCCGAAAAGTAGTAATGAAATTAATAGCGAGTTTATCCATATTAATAATGTAAAAACCTCAAAAATTCTATTTGTTAAAAGTATTATATAAGTCATATTTTACATAAATGTACCATATTTTTTTTGTTTTTTAATTATAGCGTCTATTAACAAAATATTAGGAAAGATAGCAAGTAAAATTATTATGAAAGATTTTAATATACCAATAACATCCCTGGAACTTACAGATGTCGTATAAATTTCCAGACTATCAACAATAAATTTAAAGTCTCTTGGCAAAGTTATGGAAATGACAAGGATAGTAGCCATAAATATTCCGGCTATGTAGTAATAACTGAAAAAGTGAATAACATTCCTGTCACTTTTAGTAATCGTACTTGGGTTATTTGTTCTAACTAGGAGATTTTGTGAAAACATTACCTTTTTAAGCAGTTTCTTTATAGGCATTAACAAAGGTTTATTCCACTTATTTGCAACGTTAATCAAATACCTCTTAGTGTCGTTGTATAAATTATCCTGATTCAAGTAATCAGTGAAAAAATTGTATAAATCAGTTTCTAAAAACATATTAAACTCTCCTACTATTCCAACAATAAGCAAAATAACAACAGAATTTAAGAAGGATCCTACTAAATCCAAATCTATTCCTACCAGCTTTGAAATTACAAAGACAAAGTATATTGTCGCAATCAAGAAAACATCAACATACATCCCCGCAAGGTAAACTAAATATCTAAACGGCTTATCCAACACAGCTAAGTGGTAATGTTCAGTTATTACTGCTAAATATAAATATCTATTACTGTAACGAACTATAGAGTCAGCTCCTACTGCTTTTGCAAAAATGAAATGGGCAAGTTCATGATTAAATATAAGTGCCCAACCAACTATAGCTCCAACTATTGATATTATAAAAAGATCATCTGTCCAAAAGAAATCCTTGTATGTAGGTACATGTTGTAGTACGGTTACTCCCAAAAGTATTCCGGTAATACTATATATAAAACTCACCAACAATACAGGTCTAGAGATTAGCCAGGAAAATTTTGCTTTTGAGTATCTTGAAAACCAAGGATGAATTCTTACAGAATTATCCTTAACTTTTTTTTCACCTACAGATTTTATATAACCTAGTGTATTTAAAAACTTTAAAAAACCTTTAACGTCTTCAATTGAGATGTTAAGGTGTTCGGCTGTTTCCCTAATAGTTTTTTTGTCTGCGAATGATTTAATAATACTTAATGCTGATTCATTAACATTAATATTTTCATCAGTATCCCATCTGACCATATTATATGATCCATCGGTATTTGGAGTAGTACTATATCTAATATCATGAAAACCTATTGTGTCTGAAGAATTTAGTTCCATGGTTGCTCCAAAGCATCCAAAAGTACAAGTTTATCAAGCATCTGATGAGTTTTCAGAAAGCCATTTATTTACAAAGTTTTTTTCCTCCATTACAGCTATCGCAAACATTGAGGCTGCACCTA
>Ga0075618_137_pt2 | contig 10244 bp, 11 predicted proteins | sample RifGroA1_FD_68372 | JGI IMG/M metagenome (GOLD analysis project Ga0075618, IMG submission 68372) | Microgenomates (Woesebacteria) bacterium GW2011_GWA1_37_8
GGAACGGTCGATGAGGGTTCGATTCCCCCCGGGCGCACCACTTAGGAAATTGCAAGGAAAATGTGCTCGCCTTGCTTTGCTCGGCGACTAATTGGTATTCAAATTTTGGGACAAAAACGAATTGGCGGTTTCGCATTTTGGGGGAAGAAAATTTTTTAATCATAAAATCTATGACAAAAAAAGTTCTCATAACAATCACCGTACTTATTTTAATTGTCATTGGCGCGCTGGTTTTTACAAACAGCAATGGTTTTAGATCGCCACTACCGTCTTTGACCGGTGAGCTAACTATTCCAAAATATGTAAGTGTATTTCTTGCATCGTCAGTTGAAAACAATAAAAGAGTGCCAGTTTTAGTTTTATCTGCCGTTGCAGGCGGAGGTTGCGATTCTGCCTCAGATTTGGAAGCAAAAAAATCATTACGTGGTAATACCTTGGTTGTTGATATAAAAGGATACAAATTTACTAAAGGATCGGGTGAATTCTGCCCCAGTGTTATTTTGGAATCGAGAGCTAAAGTCAACGTGGATCCTGATTGGTTAAAACAAAATGGTGAAAAAGAAATTATATTTAAATTAGATGGAAAGGATAATAAATATAAAATTTCATATAGCCAATATCGTGTGATTCTCAATGGTGTTCAAGCAACCAACGTTATTGCAAGCCGACCGGGATATAATCCATCTAATACTCCAGTAAGTTTGGAAATGACTTTGTATCCCATAGATGTTGCTGTGATGTATCTTGCAGGATCTGTTTCTTCTGAAAAAGACTACAGACCAGCGATGCAAAATTTTGCTCAAGCGAAAGGATTTGTACCAGCCGAGCAGATTTATTCTGGGCTTGATCAAAATGAGAAAAGTCAATTTTATGTAGTGCTCAAAAATCATTCGATGCCAGAACCAAATCGTGGCGAATCGCTTGGCGATTTGCCGGGTGAAAGTGTTGGTGTTTATCTTAAACAAGTTTTTAGTGATGCAGAGCATTATTGATTGTTTAATTCTTAAATGCCGCCAAAGGAAAAATTCTTAAATGCCGCCAAAGGAAAACTTGAAATTGTCATTGACGCGGTGGAACGGTGATTGTAGATAGGACCCCTTCCGTTAGCTATCCTGAAAGCATTGTGTGCAGGTCTCCCTCTGCGGGCACAAAGGCAAAATTGTCGGAACAGTTGAGGTAACTCTTAATCTTCATTGTAATCAACACACTGGCATATTAATATGAAATATGGCCGATGTGCAGGAAGATCTGTGGTGGAAATATAAAAGATCTGAGATTTTTGAGAAATTAAAAAGTAGCAATGAAGGACTTACGGCTACTGATGCTGAAAAAAGACTTTTAAAATACGGACTTAACACGATAGTCTCCAAATCAAAAATTCCTTCGTTTATTAAAATTCTTGTTAGCCAATTCAGTAGCTGGCTAGTGATAATACTTATAATTGCTTCACTTGTTTCCTTTTTCTTAGGTGAACCATTGGACTCGGCAGTAATTATGTCTTACGTAATATTAAGCGCCGTTTTCGGATTGAAAAAGTTAAGGAATACTTAAGTTACAAATGTAAAGTCCTTCGGAATGGCAACTGGACACTTATAGATAATAAATTTATAGTACCCGGAGATATTTTAGAAGTTCGTCTCGGAGATAAAATTTCTGCCGATATAAGACTAATAAAATCCGACGGACTAAGCGTAGACGAATCAATCTTGACAGGAGAATCAATTCCGGTTGAAAAAAACGATACCGTAATTGACAAGGAAAAGCTAAATATAAGCGATCAAAAAAATATGATTTTTATGGGAACGACGGTTTCTTCTGGGTTTGGAAGCGGAATTGTTATTGCCACAGGCTTGACCACAAGTTTTGGAAGTGCTCAAAAACTTTTCTCCGAAAAAACTTCAAGCGGGGATTTTCAAGTTCAGATTAAATCATTCAGTCAGTTTTTATTTAAGGTAATAGTTATTTTGACTTTTGGAATATTTTTAGTAAACGCACTTCTTGCTAAGGATTTAGTTCAGTCTTTTCTTTTCGCAGTAGCACTTGCTATTGGAATTACTCCGGAAATGTTACCTGCAATAATTACGGTCACGCTTTCGCAAGGGGCTATGAAAATGGCGAAAAAGAAAGTTATTGTAAAAAAGTTATCGGCCGTTGAAGACTTTGGAAACCTCGATACCCTGTGCATGGATAAAACAGGAACTTTAACCGAAGGGAAATTTAGTCTTGTGGGAACCATGAACGTAAACGGTAACAATGATGAAAGTCTTTACGAAAAAGCTCTGATTTGCACATCCAAGTTTTCCCAGAATTCAAAAGATTTAAAATACGACGCTCACGACGAAGCAATTTGGGAAAGTGAATATACGCAAAAATATGTCAACAAACTTACTCGAGTTAAATTTGTATCCGAAAACATTTTTGATTATGAACGAAGAAGAATGAGTATTTCTTACGAAAAGCAAGGCGAATACTTTTTGGTTGCAAAAGGCTCGCCGGAAACTATGCTGGAAATTTGTTCAAAAATTGCAATTGGCGAAAAGTCCGTAAATAGAACAAATAAAGAAGTCAAAAATATAAATGACCAAATTGCAGTATATGAGGAAAAAGCATATAGGGTTATTCTCTTGGCCGAAAAGAAGCTAGAGAAAAAAAGTGCGTCAAAAGCGGATGAGAACGATATGGTGTTTTTGGGTTATTTGCTCTTTAAAGATCCGGTAAAAGAAAGCGCGGGCGCTACTATTGCAAAATTTGAAAAGCTTGGAATTGATCTTAAAATAATAAGTGGAGACAGTTTGGTTGTAACTGTAAATATTGCCCGCGAAACAGGAATTGACTTTAATGATCGGCAGGTAATAAGTGGAAACGATCTTGAAAAATTATCTCCGGATGAGTTCAATCAAGCGGCTCGGGAGAAGAAAATATTTGCCCGGATTACGCCTGAGCAGAAATACAAAATAATTAAGGCATTGAATTATGAAGGACATATTGTTGGGTTTTTGGGCGACGGAATAAATGACGCGGGGGCGCTTCGTGAGGCGGATGTTGGGATTTCTGTTGATACGGGAGCAGATATTGCAAAGGACGCGAGCGACATTATCTTACTAAAGAAGGATTTGAATGTTTTAGCGGAAGGAATAGAAGCAGGTAGGAAGACGTTCGGTAACATCATGAAATACATTCTAAACACAATATCCGCCAATTACGGTAATATGTTCACTGTTGCTATTTCATCTTTCTTTTTAAAATTCATTCCACTTCTTCCTTCCCAAATACTTCTTAATAATTTTGTTAGTGATATTCCCCTTTTTGCTGTTGCGACGGATAACGTGGATGAGAATTTTTTAAGAAAACCAAAAAAATGGAATATTGGATTTATTAAAAACTTTATGATTTATTACGGATTCGTCAGTTCTTTTTTCGATATGCTTTTGATTCTTCCTATGATATTTATACTTAAAGTTGAGCCTGAAGTCTTCAGGACGGCTTGGTTTGTTGAATCAGCGATATCCGAAATTTTAGTGACCTTTGCAATCCGAACGAAATTACCTTTTTATAAAAGCAAGCCGAGTAATTGGCTTTTGGTTTTGAGCGTACTTTCTATTACATTGGTAATTTCTATGTCTGTATTACAGGTAAACATTTTTCATTTCACCACTCTTCCCTATTTAGTTTGGGTACTGATAATATTTGACCTGATTTCCTACTTTGTAGTTACCGAAATTGTCAAAAAAAGCTTCTTCAAAAAGTTTGAGGTTTAGATTTTGGGAGTTTCGGTAAAAGTTTTTTGTAAATATTTATTTTTTCGGATTTATTAATTATTGCATATCTCGGGGATGGTGAAGGTAATGTAACTAATTTAATTTTCGGAAATTTACTTATTAACTCTTTAAAGTATCTTCTAAAAAGTTTTTCGGCGAACCTGCTCGAAAAATATACTGCTTCAATCTTATAATTAATAATTACGTTTGTAATCGCTTCAGAATTAATTTTCAATCCTTTTAGGTTTGTGTCTGAGTTATTGTTTGCTTTCCTATCACATTCTAATATTATATCCGATATAGCCATTCTCAGTTTTGTAAACACCTCTTGCTGTTCTTCTTTTGTCCGAAGTTCAGTTTCGTAAACATTTTCCAAGATAGACCAAAACTGGTTTCTTTTGTTTGCAAAAAACCATTCGTACCCATATTCCCTTTTCCCCGGAAAACTTCCTAAAAATAAATATTTTGTATTTTTTGGAATAAAAAACCCAAATGGGTGAGTTTCTGACATTTTTATTTTAAAAGTAAAGTAAATAATCCGATTGTGCTTAGCAAAGTCCAGAAAATTGCAGGGAGTGCGCCTAAAATTGCTTTTACTTTGTCGATTCTAAAAAGCAGTCTAAAGTAGCTCAAAATTAGAAAATAAAAAATAATCGGTAGTACAAAAAGAATATTTGGTGTAATTTGCCTGTCAACACCGATGAAACTGAAGGCATAAGTTGAAGCAAGACCTACCAAAAACCAACCTAAGAAATTCTGACCCGGAATTCCAAAATATCCACTCCCCTTTTCCCATTTCCACATTTTTGCAATATTGACTGCGATTGGATCTATGACCAAATCAATCGATACGAGGATAAGAGGAGTTAAAATAATTAAAAAGTAATATGGAATTGAAAAGGCCAAAATAATTATTAAGGCCATGTTGAATGAAATATATTTTAAGATAACCCACGTTAGAGATATTTCCAAAGGATAAACTCCTAATATGTTTACTTTTGAAGTAAACATCCGGTGTCCTAAGGCATAACTGTATTTAATACCAAAGCAGTTAAAGCGGGTTTTTAGGCTAACCAATTCAGCTGCCGTACTTGTGATATACGTAGCAAGAATCAAATAAATTATTGATGGTCCGAAAAGATAAATTCCGTGGATGATTATTGCGAAAATGCTTAGAACTGTGAATAAAAAATAACTTTTTGTATTTCGTATTACGAGAAATGGAAGGAGTGAGAATATAACGATTGCTGATATAAAGATATCCATCTGAAGATAAATTTTATCCCCTGTTCATATACTGTTCAAACATTCGCTTTGATTCTCCAACTTATTCAGGAGTCGGTTTTAATGCATCAATTAATGCTTGTTTAGCCGTTTTTCCCATCTTTATCGCATCCTCTAATCCAATTAGTAAATGTGATTGAGTTAATTTTGCTCCCAACAAATCATCCCCATGTGTTGATGCCCTTTTTACTACAGTATGGTTTAACTGTCGTTCAGGGCCTCTCCTTAGTGGAATAGTTTCAACATAAATAGTTCTACTATATCCTTTAAGTAGAATGGAAGAATAATGTTTTGACTCAACATGACCTCCCTCTATTGGTGGTCTGCCTTCGCTTATATCACCAAACATACTCAATCGTGTAAATTTGTTATTTTTATATCAGATTTTGAGCGGGTAAGGGGAATCGGACCCCTGTGTCTAGTTTGGAAAACTAGTGTACTACCATTGTACTATACCCGCACTTTTAAATAAGGTCGGAGTGCCCGTGTTCGACAATCTGAAAGATTGGCTCTTCCGGGGACCTCCGCGGTTCCCTACCTACATTTACTGTCGGGGATGCCAGATTCGAACTGGCGACCTCCGCGTCCCAAACGCGGCGCTCTACCAACTGAGCCAATCCCCGTGAATTATTGCGGGTAGGCAAACGCGGCGCTCTGCAAACTGAGCCACACTCCGTTTTTTTACGGTGCCGAGGGTGGGAGTCGAACCCACACTTCACAATTGTGAAACAGGATTTTAAGTCCTGCGCGTCTGCCATTCCGCCACCACGGCTAATAAACTTCGGTAAGTAAGCGTATTTTACTAAAAATGGTCAAGAAGATATAGAATTAAAAATATTTACGACTTTTTGGTGCCGACTGTAATTACTATGTCGTATGTGGACTTTGAATCATGTGCTTTTTCAGCCTTGACTACATCGTAAGTATCCCCTAGAGATTTCTTAACAGCATCAAATACTTCCGCAGGTACAGCTTCCTTCAAGGCAACTTCTGTTTTTGTAAATTTGCTGTTTGCAGCGTTGCCTGTTTTACTTTCCGCAAAACCACCTGTAACTAATAAATCTGAAACTTTTTTTGCCTCACCCGTAATACCCGATCCGTTTAGAACGTTAACCGTAAATTTCTTTAAATCAACTGTAGATTTTGTGGGTTCGGGAGTTTGAGTCGCTTCTGCTTGGGTTTCCTGCTTTTGCTCAGTTCCCTCTTCTTCGGAAGTTTTAGTACTGTTTTTGTAGTAATAAACTCCCCCAGCAGCAAGTCCTACTGCGACTAAAAGAAGTAAAACTATTAGAAATATTTTAAACCCGCTCTTTCCACTCTTTTCCATTTCTTTTGAAGTGTCCGGACGTACATCGGAGAGCCACTCCTTTACATCCGCGGAGTTCATATCTTTCGACTCTTCAGGTTCCTTTTCTTCAGTCTCTGGTTCAAGTTTTTCTTTAGAAACTACAAGCGGTTCTGCAGGTTTTTCATCGGGAACTTCAGGATCTTCGGCTTTGTTTTCAACATCTAACGTTGAAAAAGAAGTGAGCTTTGAAGTATCTACCGTGTCGGCTTCGGTGATTGGAATTTCTTTTGGGGTTTGCGGGGTTGTATCTAACTCCTCGACCTTATCTTCTTTAGTTGCAACTTCAACAACAGGTTTCTCTGTTTTATCGTCTTTTATTTCTTCCGTAATAACTTTGATTTTTGCTTTTGCAGGCATAAATTAACGTTATATACATTTTGGGTTAAGTTTAGCGCTTTGTCAATATAGGTTTGATTTGATAAAATACAAGGGTTGGTGGTATTAGCTCAATGGTAGAGCGCCGCTCTGTGGAAGCGGAGGTTGCCAGTTCGATCCTGGTATACCACCCCGATTAGCCTCAAATTATCCATTTTATGTTATCCATAGCAGTATTGTATAACTGTTATACTTATAAATATGGAAACCCAAGAAGGTGTTAAGATAAACGAAAAAGATACGAACGAAACATTAAATATTTCTCCAAACATAATTTCAGAACTTGCAGAAGAAACAAAAACAAGAAGCGTGGACAATACTGGAGAATTTTTGGTTTTTATTATAGATAATGGTAAAGAACAAGTAAAAGTCAGAGTTGGGATTGGCCATGGATTTGGTGTTTCATATTCTCCTCAACAATCTGTAGACAATTTAAGACCATTTGTTAGCGAAGGTTTTAAGGTTGTTGCAGATTTTCATAACCATACACCTGAAAGTGTTAAGGTTTATGGAGAAGTAGGAATGGCTAGCGAATTCGGATTTTCTCCTAGTATGGCAGATATATCATCGGATGTTCCAGCTAAGCTTAAGGAAGAATTTGGACAGGATGATTACCCTCATATGATTGGAGTTTTTGCAAACGAGAGTGTTCATATAAACGGATTTAAATATATTCGAGAACCATCTAAAGAAGAAGAAGCTGAAATAGAATTTGACGATCCGTTTTACGTTGAGCAAGATGCGGATGAAATAGGAATCAAATTACTTCCAAGTAAATATACAAAACCTAATGTGTTACTGGATAAGGGAATAATAACTACAGTTAATATAAATACTGATCTTAGTGATCCGAGTATAAAATTAAATAATCCTATAATAGATAAGATTGTTTAGCTTTGTAGGGTTTTGACATATCCAGGTTCGAACATCAACTGGCAAGTGACCCCGATTAGCTTCAGAAATTGACATCTCCAGATGTTTAATAAATACTGAAATGTGGGACAAAAAGGATTCGTTTTACTTCCAGCCGTTATAATGATTGTATTATTAGGTTTAGTTGGGTGTGTGATTTATCAAAACGCTAAATTAAAAAATAACATAGTAAATTCGTTGCCTACAGGTACAAATGAAGCAACCAATTTAACGGAGTCATCTGTGTCTCCAAATCCCTCACCAACTCCAATTAGGGCCTTGTCAACACCAAAGCCAACCCAAAAACCAATTGCTACAGCAACGCCATATGGCCTTAACGATCCAGTATCTGCTGATGGGCATTGTTATACTCCTGAAAACTCTATGACACCCGCAAAGGGCGATGCTCCTTTATACGTTAGTCTTTTTGGAGCAGGTCTCGGGTTTGATTATACTTATTCAGGAACAATCGGCTATCAATGGGATTTTGATGGGAATGGTACCTGGGACACAAATCTTATTAGCGAGCCTTTAACTACACATACGTACACACAAAATGGTACCTATACCCCAAAGTTGAGGGCAAGAAGCAGTAAAAACACGTGGACTCCTAGTTGTAACTATAACTATACGGTAGTGGTAGGAGAAAAACCTGAATATACTAACAGCTCAATTTCTGTCGACAAAATTAGCATCTCGGTTACCATCAGTAAATCAAACCAAGAAAAAGTTATCGGGTTTTTTGTCAGCACTAAAGATAAGTTTAGTCCGATAAGGTTTGAGGGTGATGATATAAATAATTATAATCACACGTACGGAATATCTGAATCAACTGGCTATGATATGAGTTCTGGTATGTCTTACGGTTTTCACCTATTTGCGAATAAATTAACGCCTAATGGTATATATTACCGTGAGGTTACTTTAAAATATGCTACCGTTAATGGAACGGTTTGGAATAACGGTCCATTAATTCATTACACAATAACTGTTATTGATTAGCTCAAATATACTTTCATTTGAAATACAAAATTCAATTTCTCTGGTGCTAAATAAGTCCACTAAGCGACTCAAATTTTTTTAGTCTCGATTTTTGACACCCAGATTCGCAAGTTCGAACCTCTGGTATAATACTTTTATGCAGAATAATAAACCACTAGCATATATTATTATTGGATTTATAGGTTCAGGCAAAACAACATTTGCCAGAAAATTAGAAAAAGAAACAGGAGCTGTTAGATTCACGAAAGATGAATGGATGGTTAGAGTATTTGGTAATACTCCTCCTAAAGACAATTTTGAAGAATATGATAATAAAATGACATCGCTTGCAACAGACATGGCACTTAAGTGCTTAAAAGCTGGAATAAGTGTCATCATTGATGAAGGATTTTGGGTAAAAGAGCATCGAGATGCAATAAGCGAAAAAGTAAAAAATGTGGGTGCTATTCCAAAACTCTATTATCTAGAAGCACCTTTTGAGATTATGAAAGCGAGAACTCTCAAACGAAGCAAAAATCCTCCTGTTGATTCCTTCAGCATTGACGAAGAATCTTTTAATCAATACTGGAAACAATTTCGACCTCCTGGTAAAGATGAAGAATTTACATTAATAAATCAAGCAGATATTTAAATTAAAGTAAGATACTCTATAAAACTCCTGTTCACTTTGGGATAATCAACTTATATAGGTTCGAACTTCGTTCGATAGTCGACCATGATAGGACTCGAACTAATCCTATTTTCTCCAATAAATTGTAATAGAAATAGTAGGTGGAACTTAAAGTGTTATACTCTCCAAAATGACACCTGACAGACCATTATTTTTACAAAAAGATACATTGTATGGAGAGATGATATTTTCACAAGAAGAGCAAAGAATTATCGATACACCTCAAATCCAAAGATTAAGTGATATTTCATTATCAGCAGTTCCACCTATAACGCTTGGTATGCAAATTCCCTCGCGTTTGGAACATAGTATTGGTGTTGCACATCTTGCCAAAATTGTCGGACTAAAACCTGAATTTACTCGATACTCAAAAGAATTGTTTACATACCCAGTAGATACTATATTTTCATCAGATAGTAATTTTGTTTCATATCCCTCAACTGAATAAAATATTAAACTAATTAAAATAATAGAAAAAAATAATTTTGTATATTGTTTAAACATTAATAAGAACAATTGATACCGATTTATAAATTTTTTTAATATATATCACTTAAATCTATTATCCCTCTTGTTAGATTTATTGTCTTCTCTTTCCATTATTAATAATCTAATCAATCTATATAAGTTAATCACCAATATTCCCGAGATTAACGACGTTGAGCGTTTGTTCGAACTTTTGAAAGACATGGGAGCAGAGGTGGAGCATCTCAAAAGTGGTACGTACACCGTGTCTATTCCAAAAGGTTTCTCGACTGAGCTTACGCCAGGGATTGCAAGAAAGATGCGTGCGTCGGTGGTAGCGACAGGTCCGGTCCTTGCGCGTTTTGGTAAAGTATCATTCCCGCATCCCGGTGGCTGCGTTATTGGTTCACGCCCGCTCGATCTCTTTGTT
>Ga0075618_106_pt1 | contig 9878 bp, 9 predicted proteins | sample RifGroA1_FD_68372 | JGI IMG/M metagenome (GOLD analysis project Ga0075618, IMG submission 68372) | Microgenomates (Woesebacteria) bacterium GW2011_GWA1_37_8
GTGGTCGATGGGAACATAGATAAGACTTTTGAGACAGCGGAAAGTTTGACAAAAAAATACCCGGATATAAAAGTATTCGGCTACCAAAACAATCTTGGTAAAGGTCATGCAGTGCGTTTCGGTATGGCTAAAGCAAAGGGGGAAATAATTGGGTTTATTGACGCCGGCCTTGATATTAATCCGAATGGAATTAGTATGTTGCTTGAGCATTTTGAATGGTACAACGCAGATATAGTAATCGGATCGAAGCGTCATCCTGCGTCAAAAGTAGAATATCCGTGGCAGCGGAAAATACTATCTTTCGGATACCAGATGGGAGTTAAAATTCTATTTGGTTTAAATGTTCGTGACACTCAGGTCGGCCTTAAGTTTTTTAGACGTGAAGTTTTGGAAAAAACATTGCCGCGACTTCTTGTTAAAGCTTGGGCGTTTGATGTTGAAATGTTGGCTGTCGCAAATTACTTAGGTTTTAAGCGTATTTTCGAAGCACCGATTGAACTTAAAATGGATTTTGGCGGAATTTCAATTCTTACGTCCGGAAAACTTACAAAAACCATATTGTTCGGATTTATTCTTGACACACTGGCTGTTTTTTATAGACTTCGAATATTAAAATACTATGATGATAGTAATAAAAGGAACTGGATAACTCCGACTTATCTCAAACTTTCTAAGTAAGATGAATGCGATAAAGTTCATTTTCCTATCCGCGGTGATTTTCACTTTCTTTTTGTTTCAAATCCCTGTTGCCAAAGCCTCAGAAGTTAATCAATATATTACGATTGTAAATCCTGTGAGAGAAAGTCATTACACACAAAATCTTTATCAAAATCTTGAGACCCAATATCGAATAATAAGTGACAGAAATCTTCCTGCAACCTGGCTATTAACTTATGATGTTATAGAAAAAGAAGATGAAACACGCCTATTGAAATCGTTCAATGGTAATCAGGAACTGGGTATATTTTTGGAGGTAACCCTTAATTTTTCAGAAAAGGCGGGTGTTAAATACAACAAAGGCGGTTCATGGCACTCTGCAAACAGTGTGTTTTTATCGGGTTATCTTCAGAGTGATAGGGAAAAACTGATCGATACCGTATTTGAGAAATTTAAGAAAATATTCGGATACTATCCGGCATCGATCGGTTCGTGGTGGACTGACAGTTATTCCTTATCGTACATGAAGAATAAGTACGGTATAACTGCGAACTTAGTTTGTGCGGATCAATTTTCGACTGATGGTTATCAGATTTGGGGGCAATATTGGTCTGCGCCGTATTACCCAAGCCGGTTCCACGCAGGTATTCCCGCATCAAATGACGAATCGAAACTGGATATCGTTAATGTTCAATGGGCGGCACGTGATCCTTTGAATGGTTATTACAATAGTTTATACAGTGTACAGGATTATATGGTTGGTCCTGTTAACAAAGACTTAACTTATATTGAAAAGCTTATTGAAATTTACGCAGGAACAAATGACAACCAAATTGGCCATATCGTCATCGGCCTCGAATCCGATCTTACACCCGATGCGTATCAAAAAGAGTATAAAGACCGGATAGAGTTGGTATCTGAACTTTCCGGAAAAGGAGTATATCAAGTGGTTTCGATGAAAGATTTTTCGTCTGTTTACAGAAATATTTACCCTGGATTGTCACCTGAGATACAGTTTGTCTCAGACGATATCTTGGGAAAAAAACAAAAAGTATTTTGGTATCAGTCACCGTTTTACAGGATAGGTTTGTTGTACGATATCGAAAAAAGTGAGACCAAAGTATTCGATTTAAGAATTTATTCGGATAAAATTATTGAACCATACTATCTCAATACAAACAGGGAATTTGATCTGTCAATATACATTCCTTCTCTGCTTGATGAAGTGAACAACGAAGATGATGTTTGGATTACCAAAATGGGTAAACTTGTCGGGCGGGAATTAAAAGAAGATTTTCTTACTTTAAACTTTGAAAAAGGAAGCATTTCTCTTGGGAGAAATAACATTCGGATTATCGGTGTCGAAAAAGAGGATATCCCCGTAACGATATTAAAAAGCAAGGCGACGGATATTAAAATATCGGAGAGCGAAATCTCGGTTTCGTTTAATGGCACTTATCCCTTTTCCAGAGACGGAACAGCGTATCGCGATTTAAGTGCCGAAGCGACTCACAGACTTAAAACAAAGAAAGTCGGTGCGATAATTATTGCAATTGTTATAACAATTATATTTTTTGGATATCTTTTGTTGAAAAAAAAGCAACCTTTAATTGCGAAAATTATCTACATATTTTCAATAACTTTAATTATTACAGGATCATTTATCTGGCTAAAAGATAACCGACAGAATTATCTGATAGATCAAAGCGAGATGGAGATGCTCTGGCGTTTATCAACTTTGCCGCAGGGTAATGTGATGGTTTATGATAACGAGTGTCTTCAGTGTGAATACTTTACAAAGTATAAGCCTCCGGCGTTTTCGAATAAGAGAGATTACGTAAAATATTTTGGAAAACATCGAATCGTTTATAACAGTTCTGTAATTAATTCCATAGATAGGGAAACGGCAAAGAAAGAATTTGACAAGTTGAATGTGGATTATGTTTATTTAGTCAAGTATGGTGATTATATCGAGAAACTACCGTTCTCTCCGGGGGATATAGGGGTTGCTAAACTTTACGATAATCCTTATACCGAAATTTGGAAAAAGGTAAAGTAAGATTGTTAATTAAGTTGTAATATTATTAATTGTTATGAATATTCTAATTTATTCCTGGCGTGGACCAGGTCATCCCAACGAAGGTGGTGCAGAGCAAGTCACACAAGAGCATGTAAAAGCTTGGACAGAAAGAGGTCACAGTGTAACTTTATTTACCTCTTCGTACAAAAATGCTGCAAGATGGGAAATGGTAAATGGGGTTGAAATAATAAGATATGGAAATCAAATTATTACAGTTCAAATATTTGCCTTTTTGTGGTATTTATTTTTTAAACACAAAAGGTTTGATTTGGTAGTCGATCAGTTTCATGGACTTCCTTTTTTTACACCTATTTTTGTGCGTTGTAAAATTTTGGGTTATATACATGAAGTTGCTGGAGAAGTATGGTCGTTAAATCCATGGAAATACCCTTTATCAAAAATTCCCGAAATTGCCGGACCGATAATAGAACCACTGATTTTTAAAACGTTTTACAAGAATATTCAATTCTTAACAGTATCTGTCTCAACTAAAAACGATCTTATCGAACTCGGGATTTCCAAGAATCAAATTACTGTAATAAATAATGGTGTTAGACCAGTACCTTTGAAAAGATTACCTGCGAAGGAAAAGAAAAATACTGTAATATTTTTAGGAGCTTTGTCTGCAGATAAGGGAGTATATGATGCTATTAAAATTTTTGGAGAAATAGATAAAGGTGATAAAGATTGGCAGTACTGGGTTGTAGGCAAAGGAGGCGACCTTGAGGTTTCAAAAGTTAAAAATATTGCAAAGGATTTGGGGATAACCGAACGCTTAAAAATATTTGGTTTTGTATCAGAAAATAAAAAATATGAATTATTGGCAAAAGCTCACATTATGGTTAATCCTTCATATCATGAAGGATGGGGACTGGTTAATATTGAAGCAAATAGTGTAGGAACTCCGGTTGTTGCCTATAATGTTCATGGAAACAGAGATTCTATTATAAGTAAAGAAACGGGAATATTAGTCGAAAAAGGGGATATTGAGAAAATGGCCTTTTCTATAATAAGCATGATAAGACATGAAAAAGATTACGAACAATTTAGACTGCGATGTATAAAATGGAGTAAAAATTTTAATTGGAGATTGTCAGGTAAACAAAGCTGTGATTTTATTGAGAGTTTGTGATTATTTGCCATTCCAGTCTTTTGACCATTCAATTGCCTTTTTTATACCGAAATCAATTCTTGTGCTTGGTTTATAACCTAGTAACATTTTAGCTATACTTATATCGGCAATATAGTGGGTCACCTCTCCTGCTTGTTTTGTTTGTTCAATGTTAATTTTCGATTTACTTTTTAAATTAGATTGTATTTTTTTTGCGACCTCAATTAGATTTGTGCCTTCGCCATATGCCAGATTAATTGTTTCATTTTCGACGATACCGGAAAGTAATTTTTTGATACCCAAAAATATTCCGTCAACACAATCATCAACATAAGTAAAGTCCAATATTTTGTCTTTTCCAAAAACTGTAACCTCCAGATTATTAGACATTTTATCGATGAACAATGGGATAACACGCTCCATGCGTTCTAGGTCGTTATCATATCTTCCGTAAACATTTGAAAAGCGGAAAACTATATATTTTGTACCGTAACAACGTGCATAAGAATAAATTAAAGCTTCTCCGGCTATTTTGCTTGCTGAGTACGGACTTTCAGTAAAACTAAAATTTGCATGCTCTTCGTTTGTAATATATCTGTGAATGTCGCCATAAACTTCACGCGATGATGAAAATATTATTGGTAAAGAGTTTTGGCGGCAATATTCCAAAACGTTGAATGTGATATTAATATTCTCCATTGCTTTATGGGGTTCTTGTACCAAGGCGTGTACTTTTGCGTTTGCAGCCAAGTGCACAACCAGATCGCATTTTGGATATTGCGCTGCACCAATCCCGCCTTTAAAATTTTGTTGAATTACTGCTAAATCCTGAAGTAAAGTAGGATATTTGTTTGACCAGGTATTTTCTCGGCAGTCGACACCGAACACATCGTAACCTTCGGATAATAACTTTAATGCCAGATTCGTTCCGATTTGTCCGCTTGAACCAGTGATTAAAATTTTATACTTTTTTTTAATACGATTCATTTAATAATTTACAGATTTTTCAATAGAGATATTCTGTTCATCTAAAATTCTAACATCTGCTTTCCAGGCCGCAATCGGCAATTCAGCATCAACCCCAATGCTTTTACAAAATTTTATATAACTATTAACATCTTTGGGAAAACAAGGCCCTCCAAATCCCCGTTTATCATTATGGAAAACATTCATGTATCTGGAAATACCTTTTCCGATAAATTCAGACGCAGTAAAACCGTCTTTAATTTGGTTATAGTCTATTTTGAGCTTTTCCGAAACCTCATAAAGATGATTTGCATATATGATTGCGATTGACCCAAATACATTATGAGCATATTTAATTAATTCCGCTTCATCGGATTTTACGATTTTTGAGTATTTGCCTTTCGGTAGAAGTTTTAACACAGTTTCGGCATTCTTTTTGGAATTTCCGGTATACCCAACAATCTGACGGTCCGGATTTTCAAAATCTTTCTTAGCGGTTTTTCGGGAAAGAAATTCCGGATTGAAAACTATTTTTAGTTTCGGATATTTATTTTTCATTTTGTTACTAAATCCAGGCCAGACTGTACTTTTGATAACCACAATTTTCCGACCGGTAATTTTATTTAAAACGTTTTCGACAATTGAGAAATCAGGAGATTTTTTTCTGAAATTATAAGGCGTTGGGACACAGACAAAAATTATATCGCATTTATTATTTATCTCATCCCAGCTCGAGTTAGAAAACCCTTCGCGCCGATCAACCGATAGACCCAAAACGGAATATTTTTTTGTTTTAAAATATGTATAAACTTCAGAACCCACCATTCCTGTGTGACCTATTACACCGAGTACTTTTTTGATCATAATTATTTAGTTTGACAGATTGTAATTAAAATTAGTGATAAATGGAAGCGTTAACTTATAACAGTTTCGAGAAAACCACGGATGATAGTCCGTGGACGAATCGAAACTGATATGTCATCCTCCTTTGGAGGTAATGTTTGCCGGAGGCGAACGGGATACCCCGTTCGATAGAACGGGGAGGGTGTCATAAAATGTCATTTAAACAATTTTTTAGAAGTTTTGGTTTCCAATTTGGAATTATCTTATTTATTTTATCTGATTTTGCCCAGACACTATTGTCAATTATTACGGAAAACCTCCATAAATAGTTGTAAATGTACGAGGGAAGAAGATGTTCAAAAAACGGAATTATCACTCTTACTATTTTTAAAATCTGCCAAAAAAGTTTTGGTACGTGAATCGTTTTTTGTTTAAGTCCTAATTTTTTCATAATCAATTTACTTATATCATTTATGGATAAATTTTCTGCATATAATAAATATTTTCCTGGTGGATTTTCTTTTGGGGGATTATTTGCAAAATAGAAAATTGCTTTCACTACATCATCTACATGAATAAGTGCTGATTTTCCCGGCCAATTAATTCTGGTAATAAGTGAGTTGCTCTTAATCAAATTTAGTACCATGTCAAATAAACTATTATGACGTACGTTTTTTCCATAAATAGTATTTGGCCTCAAAATTGTAAGTTTAAAACCTTTTTCCAATGCTTTTTCGTAAATAAAAATTTCACCGTCTAATTTTGTTCGTGTATATTCGTTTGTAGGATAATTTGGAGTTGATTCATCAATCGGCGTGCTGCAATTGTGTCTACCTACAGTTAAAACCATTGTACTTATGTGAATAAAATGTGTTTTTTTGTTTAAATTAAGACAGTTATATAAATTTTTGGTTCCAATATTGTTTACGAAGTGTTTATTAACTGACGTATCCGTTTGAGCGGCAAGATGTATAACAATATCAGGAATAAAATTTATATTGTTTAATCCGAATCCTGTCGCCAAATCGACTTTTTTTTGTAAGACCCCTGCCTTTTTAAGTATATTTCTCCCATTAAGTTCAAATTGACTTTCGTGATTCCAGACAAGACAAAGAATATTTTTGGGATTAAAGTGACTAGCCAATACAGGAATTAGATTTTTTCCAACAAATCCTGTTCCTCCTGTAATAATAATTTTTGTCATTCCATTAGTTTACTACTGAGTTATCCAGCGAGTGCCGACATAAGCAGTCTTCATTTTGTGGTATATTTTTAATCAAAGTCGATACAAATTCTTTTAAGATTACATTATTTTTTTTGAATACTTTTAATACCTTAGTAACATTAACCGGTTTAATTTTCAATTTGTCAATTATTCCATTATCATAGTCAGTTATTAAAGAGATATTTAAATAACAAATACTGGCTTCGTGGGCAAGTATAGCTTCAGGATATTGTGTCATATTAATAACACCCCATCCGTTACTTTGATACCAGACGCTTTCCGCTTTACTTGCAAACCTGGGTCCGTTTATTACAACAACTGTTGCAGATTTGTGGCACTTTATATTATTTTTCTGTGCTTGCTTGAATGCAATATTCCGAAGCATTTCACAATAAGGAGATCCTGATATATGTACAACTTTATATTTTAGTTCCCTCGGAGTATTATTTCCTTGGAAAAATGAATCGATCCTCCCGGAAGTGAAATTCACAAATTGGTCGCATAACACAAAGTCTCCAGGCTTATAAACTTTGTTTAAACTCCCGGAGGCGGTTGGTGCAATAATACGGGTTACTCCTAGTTTTTTGAATGCATATATATTTGCAGCGTAGGGAACCATGTGGGGAAGATATGAATGTTTACTTCCATGTCTTGGAATAAACGCGACCTTTTTATTAGCGATTAAACCTAAAGAAATCTTGTCACTGGTAGGTCCAAATGGGGTATCAATACTCACCTTTTCAGCTTTATTTATTAGCTCATAAAATCCGCTTCCGCCAATTACACCTATATCAGCCTTTACCATTTGTATTTAATAATTGAATTTATTTTATATTTACTCAACATTTTCCTACCTTTTAAACCAGTTAGTTCGATCAGAAATGAATATCCAACAATATTTCCGCCAAGTGTTTCAATTAATTCTGCTGTTGCCTTCGTGGTTCCACCTGTAGCGAGCACGTCGTCAATTATTAAGACATTTTCACCTTGCTTAACTGAATCGATTTGTATCTCCAATTCATTTTCACTATATTCGAGTGCGTATTTTGTACTTACCACCTTGGGAGGAAGTTTGTCTTTTTTCCTTGCCATTATAAAACCTTTTTTAAGTCTATGTGCGCAAACAGATGCAAAAATAAAACCCCGTGCATCGATTCCTGCTATTTTATCAATTTGACTTCCCGCAAATGGCAAACACAATTTTTGTACAGCTAGCGCAAAAGCGTCGGAATTTTGTAAAAGAGGGGAAATATCTTTAAAGTTTATTCCGGGTTTTGGCCAATCAGGTATTTGTCTTATAAATTTTTTAAGGTCAATCATACCTTTCTTTCTTAATAACATACCATTTACAAAATGTAAATTATAGAAGATAGTGCGCCTTGGATATTTAAATTAATGAAAAACTGTTGACAAACGCTTCAACAAATTATAAACATGTGAATAAACATGGATAACATACTAAACAATTGGAAAAAGTATTATAGATTAAATAATTACTATCATAAATGGATTGAAAAAATTGCTGCAGATCTGATCCCTGATTTTGTGAGTGTAGTTGAATTCGGTAGCAAAACCGGTGAAATATTATCAAAACTTAAAAACAAGGATAAAACTTACGTAGAATTCGAGACTCAATTTGTTGATGTATTAAAAAAGAAATATAAATCAAGTGCATTTTCTTATATCGATTTTATTAAAAAGAACAAAAAATACGACTACATCTTAATGCCGCATGGTTTAAGTGAAATACAAAACATACAAAACTTTTTAGAAAAGATTAAAAAACATACCAACGAAAATACGAAAATAATTGTTTTTCACTTTAATTATTTTTGGAAACCTTTACTCGACTTGGCATCAAAGTTAAGACTAAAGAATCCTTCAATTTCAGAGCCAAATTGGTTATCCCAAGAAGATATAGATAATTTCTTTTATCTTGAAGGGTTTGATAAAGTAAAACAGGGAGCAAGATTTATTATTCCTTATAGAATTCCGATTATTTCTGAATTTGTAAATAAATACATTTCTACTCTACCCATTTTTACACTACTTTCGCTTATAAAATTTGCAGTCTATAAAACTCCCTCGGTCACGCGTGATTATTCAGTCTCTATAGTAATTCCTGCAAGAAATGAAGCTGGACATATGAAAGGTGTCTTGAAAAAAATACCGAAATTTGCGAAAAAACAAGAAATAATTTTTGTTGAGGGGCATTCCACAGATGATACGATTAGGGTGATTAAGGACGAGATAAAAGTAAATAAAAACACAAAAGCTTTTTTATATAAGCAAAAAGGTAAGGGAAAAGGTGACGCGGTCCGTTTAGGTTTTTCAAAATGTAAAAATGAAATTTTGATGATTTTAGATGCCGATTTGACAGTAGATCCGATTGAACTTCCAAAATTTTATAATGCAATTAAATTTGATAAAGCGGAATTTGTAATGGGTTCAAGACTAGTATATCCGATGGAAAAACAAGCAATGAGAACACTTAACGTATTGGGTAACAAATTTTTCAGTTGGGCATTTTCATTTTTACTGGATCAAAGGATTAAAGATACGCTTTGTGGAACAAAAGTATTACTTAGAAGTAATTATTTAAGAATTGCTCAAAATAGAAAATTGTTTGGTGATTTTGATCCATTTGGGGATTATGACCTTATTTTCGGAGCATCGAAACTTAATTTAAAAATACTTGAAATTCCGATCAGATACAAAGAGAGGGTATATGGCAAAACTAACATTAGCAGATTCAGACACGGTTTACTCTTGTTAAGCATGGTTATATTTGCAGCAAAAAAGATTAAATTTATTTAAGTGTAAGTTTATATGCTACGTGGTTGAACGGATACAAAAGTGGCCTTTTCACAATTTTCTTCTCGAATTTAAATTTGTTTTTTTTAAAAATATATTCCCATTCTTGTTGCGTTCTATATGTATAAGAAATTTCCATTTTCGGGTTGTGGATTTTATTTAGAAAGAAGTCTCCATATCTC
>Ga0075618_134_pt1 | contig 9457 bp, 9 predicted proteins | sample RifGroA1_FD_68372 | JGI IMG/M metagenome (GOLD analysis project Ga0075618, IMG submission 68372) | Microgenomates (Woesebacteria) bacterium GW2011_GWA1_37_8
GAATCAAAAATATTAAAGGCAACCTTTCCATTTTTAGACAAAATTTTTCCGTGAACCGAATTATCGTCTGTCACAGTATAAAAGTTCATTTCTTTATCTATTCCGTAATAAAGAGTACACACCCAAGGCTGATTTTTGTCCGATACTGCCAGGGTCAAAACTTCGTTTAAATTTAAAAACTTTTTTATTTCTTTTCTTACTTTCTCACTGTTACCATTCTTCACCATAATTCATATATTACCCAAAATCCGACTAAAAACAATTGTGTATTGATATTTACAACGCTATTTAGGTAAAATATGCATAAGAAATTGAAAACATTCAACTTCAACTATAGAATTAACAATCAGATCAGATCAAGTGAGCTTCGTGTAATTGCTGCTGACGGAAAACAAATCGGTGTAATGAGTCTTTCTGATGCTCTAAATAAAGCCCACGATGAAGAGCTTGATTTAATTGAAATTGCCCCGATGGCAAAACCTCCGGTTGCAAAACTGATGGAATTGGGAAAATTCAAATATGAAGAGGAGAAAAAACTTCAAAAGGAAAAAAGAAAAGCTAAGCAGGGAGACATCAAAGAAATCCGATTTTCACCTTTTATTGCCCAGCATGATTTTGATACTAGAATTGAGAGAATAAAGGAATTTTTGGCAGAAAACAATAAAATCAGACTCGTTGTAAATTTTACATACAGACAACTTGGTAGCAAACAGTTCGGTTATGAAGTATTAAATAGAGTATTGGATAATTTTAAAGATCAAGTCGTCACCGACATGGAACCGAAATTTCTGGGTAAGAACTTAGTTATGGTAATTTCCCCGACAAAGAAAAAGCTTTCTACAGCCACCCCTACCGAGAAGATTAAACCGGCACAGTAAAACTCTTATTGACTACTAGCCACAACACACTTTTTCTTATATAATACGCTCTAGTATAATTTTACTATGCCAAAATTACGAACTAGAAAATCAATCACCAAAAGATTCCGTGTTACTAAAAACGGAAAGGTTATGCGTATGCAGGGATTCCATGGACATTTGAATGAAAAGAAAACCGCAAGTCGAAAAAGAAGATTAAGTCGAGTTGTAATGACCAAAAAAACACACGCAAAAAAGATTAAAACTGCACTAGGAATGTAATATTATGACAAGAGTAAAATCAGTATCAGCAAGAAACCATCGAAAAACATTAAAGGCTGCAAAAGGCTTTAAGCAGGCAAGAAGGCGTCGTATTAAAACCGCTAAAGAAGCGGTCCTGCACGCCGGTCAATATGCGTATATCGGTAGAAAACAGAAAAAAAGAAATTTGAGAAGCCTTTGGATCATACGTATGAATGCGGCGCTCCGTGAGTCAGGCGCGACATATTCAAAATTTATCTCAAGTTTGAAAAAGAAAAATATTTTATTGGACAGGAAGATATTGGCAGAAATTGCGGTCAAACACCCGGAAGATTTTAAAAGTATAGTTGAAATTGTTAAAAAGTAAGTTATACTATTTCAAGTATGAGCTTAAATAATACAGTAAAATTCTTTAACTTTAACCTCGCATAAGCGGGAGTTGAAGCTATTGTATGAATCAACCCCGCTAGTCGGGGTTTTTTAGTGGCTAAAAAGGGAGGTGAATTAAAATGACATGCGAATGGCAACAACCAGGCAATATTGACTGTCAAAATTGTCCGTTAAAACGTCTTATAAATAAAGACCGATGGGGAAGTGTCTATATTCCGGAAAATAAATTACCAGTTGGAATCGAAGTTGATACTCATCCAAGAAATGCTTGGATCGGAGCACTTAAACAAAAAACGGTAACATGTAGAAGAGGTATAGAAATGGTCGTAATTGAATCGAAAATATAAATATTACCAATATGTAAAATCTTGGGTTTATTTTATAATATAGATTAGTTTATGCGTGAAGATATAATAAATCTTAAAAACAACGCTATCGGGCAAATTATGGATACCGACTCCGACAAGGAGCTTGAGGAGCTGCGGATCGAATATCTTGGCCGAAACGGAAAAATTAATGAGTTTTTAATAGATTTAAAAAAGCTAAAACCTGATGAGCGAAAAGATGTAGGAATTCTTATTAATGAATCAAAAAAAACAATCGAATCTACCTTAAATGACAAAATAGAAAATTTGACACAATTTAAAGTTGATACGAAAGAGTGGTTTGATTTAACAGCTCCAGGTGTTAAATCAGAAATAGGGAATCTTCACGCTCAAACGAAAGTTTTAACTGAAATATTAAATCAATTTAGCTATTTGGGTTATCAGATTGCCGATGGTCCTGAAGTGGAGAGTGATTATTATAATTTTGAGGTTTTAAACTTTCCTAAAGATCATCCTGCTAGGGACGCCCAGCAAACAATGTTTTTCGACGTTACAGGCACTAAATTTAAGCCAGGCGAGCTTATTCCAAGGACTCACACATCCGCAATGCAGGGCCGTGTCATGCAAAAAATGAAGCCACCTTTCCGCGTAGTTGTCCCAGGCAGGTGTTTTCGTTATGAACAAATCGATGCAAGCCACGGAGTTGATTTCTGGCAGGTTGAGGGTTTTGCGGTTGATAAAAATATTACTTTTACCGATTTACTGGGCACAATTGAGTATGTATTAAAGGGTGTATTCGGAAGTGACGCCCAAATCCGTTTTGCAACTACTTTTTTTCCCTTTGTCGAACCCGGTGTTGATACTTATTTAAAATGTACGGTTTGTAAGGGAAAGGGGTGTTCGTTTTGTAAAAAAAGCGGCTGGAGCGAAATTATGCCGGCAGGAATGATACATCCTAATGTTTTATCAACATGTAAAATTGACCCTAAAGTTTGGCGCGGGTTTGCGTTTGCAATCGGATTATCTAGAGTCGTAACGCTAAAATACAAAATTGACGATTTAAGAACGTTGACTAATCCGGATTTGCGAATTCTAAAACAATATTAAAATGAAAGCACCTATTTCCTGGCTAAAAGAATATGTAGACATTACGTCAAATATAAATGATTTGATGTGGAAGATGACAGAGATAGGTTTAACCTGCGAGAGTTATGATGAAATTGAAGGTGATAAGATTTTGGATATTGAAGTTACCCCAAACCGACCCGACTGGTTATCAATTACGGGGATTGCCCGCGAAATTGCCATTATTGAAAATTCAAAATTAACACTCCCTAAATTAAGTGATATTCCAAAACCAACACAAAATCTACCAATAAATATTTCTTTTAAAACCAATTTAACTGGCGGTTATGCAGGAATAACAATTTCGGGTGTAAAAGTTGGGGATTCGCCGGCTTGGATGCAGAAAAGACTTATTTCGATTGGTCTGCGACCAATTAACAATTTAGTAGATATTACAAATTATGTTATGTTTGAACTCGGGTGTCCGATACATGTTTTTGATTACGATAAGTTTTTATCAACTGATCTCTCAATGCAATTATCAAAAGGTGGCGAGGGGTTTGTTAGTGTCGACGGCTTAAAATATAAGTTACCGCCGGATACGCTCATTATCAAAGACACCAATCGTGTCATTGACCTTTGCGGTATTAAAGGCGGTCAAAATACCGGAATTTCGGATTCAACTAAAAACGTTTTTATACATACTCCGATTTATAACGGAAGCTATATTAGAAAAACTTCACAAGCCTTAAAACTTAAGTCGGATGCAAGCTATATTTACGAGCGGGGACCAAATCCGAAAATTATTCCTGATACTTTAAAAAGAGTTGTAACACTTGTTCTGGAGCTGGCCGGAGGGGAAGTCGCATCAAAACCTATTTTCAAAATTGACAAGTTTATCAAAGATAAAATTATTTCATTTGATCTTGACGATTTAAACAAATTCCTTGGTATTTCAATCCAAAAAGAACTTGTTTTAAAAATTCTGGAGCATCTGGATTTTTCTCCAAAAATTACCGGTGCAACAATTAAATGTATTGTCCCAAATTTTAGAAGTGATGTTAATTTGGTCGAAGACATTTACGAGGAAATTGCAAGAATTTATAGTTACAATAAGTTTCCGAGAACTCTTCCTAGCGGGAAAATGGCCTCGGTTAAAATCCCGTATTTTTATGACCGTGAGTTCGAACTTGTCTTAAAAAATATTGTTTCTTCGGCAGGTTACTTTGAAATTTCTTCCGGAGCTTTAACTTCAAAAGAAATAATAGAGAAATCGGGGCTAAACCCTGAAAACCATATCAGGATTGCAAACCCCGTAAGTGCGGAGTATGAATTTATGCGCACTTCGCTTATACCAACACTTTTGGCAGGAATAAAAGTAAACACCCAAGAAAATCTAAAGATCTTTGAGTATGGAAAAGTTTATTTTGCTCCAGTTGAGAAAGCAACTGAAGTCTATAAAATCTCGAGTGCCTTAAGAAATTCAACTTTTGAAAATATTAAAGGTTTAGTTGATTTAGTGCTCGAAAAATTAAATATTGCAAACTATGAAATTAAACCTTTTGCTATTTCACACGGTCTTTGGCACCCAAACAGGGCCGGTGTTATAGAAATGGATGGGGAAGAGTTGGGAATATTTGGAGAAATCAGTCCAATGGTTTTACATAACTTTGGGATAAAAGGCAATATTTTTGGATTTGAACTGGATATGGCAAATTTAAAAAAGTTCCAAAATTCGTATCTTTTTAAGCCTATACCCAAATTTCCTCCTCAGATTGAGGACATTACGCTTATTATTAAAGGTAAAACTGAAGTTGGGAAAGTAATTAACGAAATTAAAATGACCAAGTTTGTCGATGACGTGACAATGCTGGGTACTTATCAAAATACAATTACGCTACGGATAAATTATTCCGATGTAAATAAAACACTAACAGATAAAGAAGTCGCCGAAATTCGAAAAAGTATTCTTGGCACGCTCTCCAAAAAATTTGGGGTTAAACAAAAATAACCATCAAAAAGTTTATAACTAAGGAGTAATCGCAATGGTCGGAGTAGGAGACATCGTCACGGTAGGTGTCGGAGTTGCGGGAACATAATCCCAAGCAGTGTTAACACCGATTTTTATAGTTCTATCCGAAGAATTATTTTTATCATCTTTCGCAATTGCTTTAATTGTGTGTACGCCATTGCTTAAATTGGTTGTATGTTTAAACGGTCTTGATACTAGAGTCGCAACTTTAACGTTATCAATTTCCAACTCAACCTGGGTTATCTTGTTTGTAGAATCAGCCCGAACTTCGATTGTAATGTCGTTTGACAAATTTGAATTTTGATCTTTTGGACTTATAAATTCTACGCTCACCGGATTTGTGGAGCCGCAATAATCGGATGGGGGATGATAACGCGAATCTGCTTGACTGGAAAGCCATAAATTTATTCCATCCTGCCAGCGATTTTCTCCCTCCTTCGCGCTAGGGTCTTTTTCTTTCAGAACATAAAATTCTTTTTCTTCGTAGTTGCCGCTGACGACGTCTCCGGGAGTAGCAAGTTTTCCATCCGTTTTACAAACCTTTAATTTTACGTGCACCGGATCTTCACCCGGTTGAGTTCCGTCTACAAACTTTTCAACTCTGGATGGATATCCGTCATGCGCCGCAAACCCTGAAAAACTATCAACTGCGGCAGTCACAACTCCTCCGGGAACTTCGAAAGTTCTTGGCGATTTACCGGTAAGCGCAGCAAGTAAAATTCTTCTCCAAATCGGGCTAGCTCCGGAAACACCGGAGGCAACTTGCAACATTTGAGAATTATCATTATTTCCCACCCAAACACCAACAACCGCATCCATATTTCCTCCGATTGTCCAGTTGTCCCGTTTATCATTTGTCGTTCCGGTTTTTACGGCAATTTGCCGACCGGCAATATTTAAGAGGGAATTAACTCCAAACACATCTTTTCTGGCTTCATTATCGGACAAGATATCAACCATCATGTAAGCCTGCTCCGGAGTTAACACTCTTTTTCCTTTTTTGGGTTTTACCTCCTCTAAAACTTTACCTTTCTGGTCTGTAACTTTTAAAATTGCAATCGGGTCAACGCGAAATCCGCCATTCATAAACGCCGAGTAAGCGTCGGTAATATCCAAAAGCCGCACCTCACCGCCTCCAAGAGTCAACGACAACCCCACTCTTTGCAAAGTTTCTTTTGTCGGTGGAAGCGTTGTAATTCCCAAATCGGTAGCGGTAGTCAACACATCTTTAATTCCAACCATCGCCAACATCTTTACAGCAGGAACGTTTACGGAATTGGCAAGTGCATATCGAAGCTGAATCGGACCTCTGAATTTTCCGTCATAATTTACCGGTTCATAGTCCGGTTGACCCTCACCTCCATAAAATTTAGTAGGTACGTCTAAAAGTAACGTAGAAGCGTTGTAACCTTTTTTAAGAGCAGTAACATACGTAAAAGGTTTAATTGATGATCCCGGCTGCCGTAGAGACAAAGTGACATTAACCTGACCGTCGTAATCACTTGCAGAAAAATCTTTTGAACCGACCATCGCAAGAATTTCACCGGTATCGGGATTTAATACGACTGCAGCGCCGTTTGTAATATGGACCTTCTCAACTTTTTCAATTTCTTCTGCGACTATTTTTTGAGCCTCGTCTTGCAGATCAACATCAAGAGTTGTAGTGACTTCCAATCCACCCTGTTCTACTGACGATTCACCATACCGCTCCTCCAGAAGTTTTTGGACATAAATAACAAAATGTGCCGCACGAAATGATGCACCACGGTCTTTTATTTTTATAGAATCCAATTCTTCCAGGGCATTTTCTTCTGTATCTTTATCGATTACATCATCCTCCCGCATCCTGCGAAGTACCTGTTTTGTTCTATCTTTATAGGCTTCTTTGTCAGAATATGGGGAATAAAATGTTGGTCGCTGGGGAATTCCGGCCAATATTGCCGATTCAACTAAATTAAGGTCTATTGCTTTCTTACCAAAATACGTTTCGGCAGCCGCTTCAACCCCATAAATTGCGCCACCGTAGGGAGCTTCGTTTAAATACATACGAAGAATTTCATCTTTGTTGTATTTACGCTCAATTTGTATTGCCAGCATAAACTCTTTGATTTTTCTGGTTAAGGATCGCTCAGAAGTCAGTAACACATTTTTTACAAGCTGCTGGGTTAGAGTTGATCCTCCTTGGGCTCTGCCTCGCGTGAATAATCGTAAAACACCCCTTAACATTCCAAACACGTCAAAACCCTGATGTTCATAAAAATTTTTATCTTCAATCGATACTGTCGCTTTCTTTACATAGTCGGACATTTGATCAAAATTAACCGGAGTCCTTTTTTGATCTTTATAAACGTCGTACAAAACGTTGCCTTTCCTGTCTAATATTTTGGTTGAGAATCCTTCTCTTCTTACAACCCGCTCAGGAGAAGGAAGTGTGAGTGCAAAAATAGGGATGCCGACAAAGATCAGAAGTAAAAATATTATAACTCCGATAAACATTAATTTTGAAAGCTTGGCGATGTTTTTGGACTTCATAAAACCGCCTGAAGATCTCATGCCAAAAAAACGAAGTCTTTTTCTTCTTCTGTCTATCCAGTTAGCCATACACATATAATATCAAAATTATCACTCAATCCAAAACTTCTATACAGCCAAAACCACCAGGGTATTCACAAAAGCGGATTTTAGATTTAAAATAAAGACAGAATTTAATCTTAAAATTGAAAGCATTATGAACATTGAAGAAATTTTAACCCGCGGAGTAGCAGAGGTTTTGCCTACAAAGGAAGGCCTTAAAAGTTTGTTGTCTGAAAAAAAGATTAAGTTGTATCAGGGTTTTGATCCCTCGATGCCTTCGCTACATTTAGGCAACATGGTTGGTCTGATGAAGCTTAGGCAGTTTCAAAAGCTGGGACATAAAGTAATATTTTTAATCGGAGACTTTACGGGAATGATAGGCGACCCGACTGATAAACTGGCAACCAGAAAAAAACTGACGCGCGATGAAGTCATTAATAATTTTAAAGCATGGGAAAAACAATCATCATCAATTTTAGATTTTGTTGGCGAAAACAAAGCTGAGATTAAATTCAATTATGATTGGCTAAACAAACTTTCACCTGTAGATATTTTGGACATCTGCTCTAACGTGACTTATCAACAGCTTATTGAACGCGACATGTTTCAAAATAGAATTTCGCAAAATAAACCGATTTATATGCACGAAATGCTTTATCCTATTTTTCAGGGATATGACAGTGTCGCAATGGATGTGGATTTGGAAATCGGGGGTAGCGACCAGCTTTTTAACATGCTTGTCGGGAGAGTTTTATTAAAAAGCTTAAAAGACAAAGAAAAAATTGTTTTGACCACAAAACTGCTGGTCGACGACAACGGTAGCAAAGTTGGAAAAACTACGGGGAATGCACTGTTTCTTGATACTCCCGCAAACGAATTTTATAGCGGAATTATGTCTTTCCCTGATGAGGTAATTTATTTGGCATTTGAACTCCTGACAGAAGTTGAACTTGAAGGTCTCGAAACAAAAATCAAAGTTAATCCAATGGCAGAGAAAAAACACCTTGCCTACGAAATTACAAAAATAGTTCATGGACAAGATGCCGCGGACAAAGCTCAAAAGAGTTTTCAAGAAACTTTTCAAACTGCTCCAATGTACCTTGAGTTATTTCAGGTAACACAAGATCAAGATTGTAAGTCTTATGCTTTATTTCCATGTTACGCCCAAGTTCCTCTCGTTACTGAGCCTGTCCTGGCAACTAGTGTGCCAGAAATCGTAGCCGCACCCTCAACAGTGAAATCGGCTGAGTATTCAGAAAGCAGACCACAAGCCGACTACATAATACACGTTGAGGTAGAACCAGATGGGCCAAACTTAAACATCGTAGAGCCACCCAAAATGCCATGTAGAATCTCGTCAATTGTACTGGCAGAGGTATTAAAGAATGCGTTAAACGATATTTCCCAATCCTTAATACTGTTTGACAGTCTTTGGCGCATATCCTCACCAAAACCGGTTACATCGGGTGCTTCTGCCGATCTAGAAAGTGTGACTTGATTTAGATCGCCTGATACGGATTTAGAGGCTCCGGTAGAGTCCTCTAAATATAATGACGCATTGCGTCCAACTATTTTAGCCATAAGATATCTCCTAGAAAGTAGTCCTGGTCACAGAACCAGTTCTGGCAACCAATGTACCAGAGATTGTGGCCGCGCCTTCAACGGTGAAATCAGCCGCGTATTCAGAAAGCAAGATAAACGTTGTCTCATATCTTCACCAAAACCAGTAACGTCAGGTGCTTCGGCGGATCTGGAGAGTGTTACTTGATTTAGATCTCCAGAAATAGACCTGCACGCACCGGTAGAATCTTCAACGTACAAACTTGCATTACGTCCAACTATTTTAGCCATAAGGTTATTTACCTCCTCGTAAAGTTACCATGTCGTTCTTGTCAGTGAACCGGTACGCGCGACTAACGTACCAGAAATCGTAACTGCTCCGCCAACAGTAG
>Ga0075618_140_pt1 | contig 8913 bp, 15 predicted proteins | sample RifGroA1_FD_68372 | JGI IMG/M metagenome (GOLD analysis project Ga0075618, IMG submission 68372) | Microgenomates (Woesebacteria) bacterium GW2011_GWA1_37_8
TAATGCTAATGAATTATTCGGGTTAGTACATCCACTTGTCGTGCAGTAAGCTGTATGCAACCTAATAGAGGTACCAGAGGGAATTGCGGCTGTACCATTATTGCTTACTGTTGTTGTAAATGTGAAAAGGCTATTTCCTACAACTCCTGCGCTCGGAATAAAAACAGTCAAGTCAGGCCGTAAAGCTATTGTTGGGGTCGGTGTGTTTGTAAAAGTTGGAGTCGGAGTATTGGTAAATGTTGGAGTTGGTGTTCTAGTTGGGGTTGGAGTGCTGGTTGGTGTCGGTGTAGGTGTTCCAACAACTAAATTCAAATTAGTGGTATTTTGTAAAACATTATTCCCTGGGTCTTCCAAGGAAGCAACTAAAGTTCCGGTACCAAAAGTCACAGAGGTACTTGGAGAACTCGAAAAAGGTGCTGAAGCTATAATGGTTGCTACGAGACCAGGAGTAGTTGCATATACTCTTGTTGCAGGATTTATCCAAACAACGTAGAAAATTGTTCCGGCAACGTTATCAATTTCTTTTTTTACTACATCCACCTGACCCGGTAGAAATGTGCCTAAGGTGACATCGCTTACGTTAATATACCTGGGGTCGAAGTGAATATCCAACTGAACTCCAATAACCTGGTTATTTCCAGGCGTTGCGTTGACATCAATAGAAAAACTCTGTCCGGGGTGAATTAAAGTAGTATTAGTTGTCATGGAAAGGCTGGTAGAAGGAGCTGCCTCTTCTCTAATATCCTGGCTGGATCTTAAAAGGTAGATTCCTATAAATGCACCGACTGCAATAATTAACACCACTAAAAGTTGAAGCATTACCTTCTTTGACATACTTCATTATTGATTAAAAGATATTTAAAATGCAATAGTCAACTAAATGCCTATTGACAGCTTGTACTTTTTGAAATAAATTTACGCTTAATTTTCTGCCCCACATAATATATTTTTTTAATGCTTTCTTTAAAACTTAATCAAATATTAAAGCCTTTAAAATTTCATGAGAGTTCGTTAAGTGTAATTTTTGGTATAGTATTTATTGTAATAATAGGCATATTTGTAATAAATTATATTTCTAAAAATAAAGGCGAAATTACAATTCCAACAGTATCCGGAGAAAATTCCACTTCATTAAAAATTCATAAAGTCGAAAAAGGTGATGATCTTTGGAAAATTTCCGAAAAATACTATGGAACCGGATATAAGTGGGTCGAAATTGCAAAAGAAAACGAAATAAAGAATCCTGGATTAATAGAGGTAGGACAAGAAATTAAAATTCCTGAAACATCTCCTGCAGTTACTGTTACCGTTGCTCCACCTAAAACCGAAATACTAACTACAACCACATCTTTAGTAGCTACAGAAGTTGATAAAGCAGTTGTCAAGGCTGATGTAATCACATCTGAAACTTATGTAGTTGAAAAAGGAGACAATCTATGGAAAATTTGTGTCAGGGCATACTCCGACGGCTATAAATGGACAGATGTCGCCAAAGCAAATAAATTGAAAAATCCGAGTCTGATACTTCCAGGTATGAGCCTTACACTACCAAGGTAGCGCTAATATATTGTATAATTATTCCCGTGATATCAAATCGCGGGATTAGTTAAGCGGCCTAACGCTACCTTCCCAAGGTAGAGAAAGGGGTTCAACTCCCCTATCCCGCTCTAAATTTAGTTCGTTTATGAATAAAACAACTACATACACCCCCTATATTATCCCCGTTTCAGTGAAAGGTGTTGTGTTTGATGGAGGCAAGGTTTGGTTAAGGCAAAATGAACGAAACGAATGGGAATTACCAGGAGGTAAATTAGACGAGGGTGAGCAACCAGAACAAACGATAAAAAGAGAATTACAAGAAGAACTAGGTTTTGAAACAGATGTAAAAGATATTATTCAATCCTACTTGTATATTATAAAAACATCAAATGACGAGTCACGGGGTGTTTTAGTTATTTCATATCTATGCCAAATTTTAAAAAAGACTGGAAAATTCGAAATTAATAGTGAAGCTGGTCCGTCAAAATTTAAGCAGTTTAGTTTGGAAGAAATTAAGGATTTGAATATACCCGAGTTTTATAAAAAAGCAATTTTAAAAGCTTCTAAGTTGAATTGATGAAAAATAAAGAATTCCTACATGAAATTGCAATAACGGCCATTATCGTTAAGAAGGGAAAATATTTAATTACCAAACGCTCTTCAAATAAGAAAAGATTTCCAGGCAAATGGACTGTGCCGGGTGGAAAACTTGAAACTGATGATTACATAAATCTTCCAAAAGATACTGAATTTTATTGGTATAACGTATTGGAAAAAGTTTTACGAAGGGAGGTAATGGAAGAAGTTGGTGTTGAAATAACTAATATTGAGTATGTCACAAGTTTAGCTACAACACACAGTGATGGTAACCCCTCTTTGGTAATTTCATGTATGGCAGATTATGTTTCAGGGAAAGTCAAATTGCAAAAAGAGGAAGCCGATGAATATGGTTGGGTTAGTTTAGACGAAGCCAAAAATTATGATCTTATTGACGGCATTTATGATGAACTTGTAATGGCGGAAAACAAAATTAAAGGGGTAAAAAGCGAATGGAAAAGAAATTAAATATCTTATAACTTCAAAAGTATTTCAAATGCAATCCTATTTTTAAAACTGCTATAATATCACTTGTAGCCAGGGTATCAGAGAGAATCTGCCGGTGTGGCTCAATGGTAGAGCGATCCCTTCGTAAGGGATAGGTTAGAGGTTCAAGTCCTCTCATCGGCTCATGAGCCTATTGTTAAGTGTTTAGGTCCCGGGAGAGAAAGCGATTTTTATTTATGCGTGATTATATTTCAAGAAGACAAAAGGTTCAGCAGAAAAAAAACGTGAGATCGACTCTATTTTTTATAATCCTCACTATTTCCACTTTTTTTATATTGATATTTTTCGGAATTCCGCTTGTTGTTAAGTATGTAGGATTTTTAACAAACCTTAAAAAAAGTAATGATCAAATTGATCAGGAAGACACGACTCCTCCACCCCCTCCTACTTTTGAATATTTCCCTGAGAGTACGAAAGAATCTGATATCGAAATCAAAGGGTTTACTGAGCCCGGATCGATTGTTGTTCTTTATATTAATAATGAAGCTAATGAATTAGTTACTGACAATGAGGGCGGTTTTAGTTATAAATTGACCCTTACTGGGAACGAATATGTTGTCGAGGCAATTGCAAAAGATAAAAGCGGAAACGAAAGTAAGCGTGTAGTGGGAGGTAAAATCGTGATTGATAAAGAGCCACCTGAACTCACTATCAATAAACCAGCCGACAAAGAACAGTTTTTCGGTTCAACAAATAAACAAATCAGGATTGAGGGTACAACGGAAGCGGAATCTAAAGTAAATATAAACGGAAGAAACGTGATAGTTGATTCATCAGGAGCATTCACACATTCTATAACACTGAACGAAGGAGAAAACGCCTTTAGTATAACATCCGAGGATCAAGCAGGAAACAAAAACGAGAAGATTATAACTGTTTCATTCTCCTTCTAGAAATGTAAGCGTCTCCCATTATAACAAACGACTCAAGACTTTTTATAACACTATTTACGAACCCTTTTGTACCTTCTAAGATATTAAACTTTAGTAAGTAACTCCTTAAAAAAGTAGCAGCCGGGTTATTTAGGACAGTAAAAAAACTCGATTGACGCTGGTTCCTTTTTGATTTATTTATTATTTTGTTAACAGTCTGAGATAATTCCATTAGATAAAATAATCTAGTTATACAGTTCTCAAAATCAAATAAACAATAATTAAAAATAAAAATACATAAACGGTTATATTATAGACGAACTTTGTAGGATCATTTTTTTCTCTAATAAGTTTCTGAAAACCCATGCCCAGTAGATAATAAATCACTAAGTTAACAAAAATTAGTAAAATAAAACTAATAATTACAGGTAAAGTAAAAGGTAAATATTTTATAATACTTCCCAATACAATGTACCCGGGTAAGCTGGTCAAAGTATAAATATAAATTCCAGCGAGTGTACAGACTTGTCGACCTCCCAAATTTATACAAAAAGTCGAATTAAAAGCCGGAATTATTTTATAAATTAAATAAAGAATCAACCCTAAAAATAAAGACAAAACATATGTTGTAGGTAGCAATAATTTATAATTATTTTTTAGTTTTGTTCTAAGTGTTTTAAAGTTTTTAATTTTTCCAACCATGTTTATATTATACATTCAAAACTTACTTTTAATTTTATTAATAAATATATTGGTTGCAATGAAAAAAACACAGTTATATAAAAACCCTGATACAATTAACTTTCCGGCTGAAAAAGAATAAATTGAATAAGGAATACCGACTGAGACTGGTGGGTTTTTCCAAAAGAAAATTGATAACACGAAATACTGTGCCACTGCAGTTACAAACACGATAAATAAAGAAATTACCAATGTTCTCAAAACACCTTCCTTCATAAAATCCATAACAAATCTTTTATCGGTTGAGAAATTTGCCAAGCCATAAAATATTATAATAGTTACACCTGCGAGAATAATTAGGATCTTTTCCCAAAAGCCAGGTGTCGGTTCGTTTGTGAAAAAAGCATAGTAAATTATGGCTAAAAAAATAGAAAATGGATATGAATTGCGTTTAAAAAGTCCAATTATATCTTTCCCCATATATAATATTCATCATATAATAATTTATGACTGATATTCCAGGCACAACATCAACTAAATCAAAAAAGGATATCGTAAAAGACGATAGCAGTATTCAGTTAAAAACGGTTATTAACATAAAAAGCATACTAACGGGGAAAATTAAACCTACCGCATTAAACTTTAATAATAAACAATTTAAAAATTGGGTAATAGTTTCTTCAGCTCTAACTTTAATTTTTGTTTTATTTTTATCGCTTACCAGTTACAAGTTTCTGATACTCGCTTTTTCCGGCCCAGGAATAGGGGTAGTGTCGTATTATATAAAAGAGTTAGCAACAAAACATCTAAAAGATAACGATTCATTAATCAGGAGATATTAGGTTTTGTAAACAAAACTTCATTGTAAACGATTTGTCTCTGTGTTCCTGCAACATCATTTCCAACACCTTCTGAATATGGATTAACTTCAAATCCTACAATACCCGCAGCTTTTAGTATTTGTTCAAGCTGACTTATACTAAACCGGCTTCTAATTTGTCCATTATCAATGAAGACATTTTCTTCAAGCAGAGTTGCGTGTTTTCTTAGATATTGGATCTCCTCTACTTCATCGGGTGATTTAAATGTCAAAAATGCTTTTCCACCGGGTTTCAAAATTGTAAAAATATCTTGGAGAAGAAGCGCTGTTTCACTCTTGTCAAAATAATTAAGCGAAAGTCTTGAATACGCAATATCAACAGTAGCCGGCTTTAACGGAATTCTATGAAGACTAAAATCTACTTGTTTAATTATTAATTTACTTTCAAAACCTTTTTTCTTGGCATTCGCCATTGCAATACCAAGTGCGTATTGTGAAATATCCAAAATAATAACACTATGACCTTTTTCCAAAAAATACATAGCATCAGCACCAACTCCACCTCCCAAGTCAATAATTACGGAATTTCTGGGAAATAAAGCTTCTTTTTCCTGAGCATATTTTGATACAATCAATCCTCCGGTGGCAGTTTTCTGATGATATAAATCCCAAACCTTAGAATCTTTCTCAAAACTCATAATTCATGATACCACTTTTTGAAAAAATAATGAGCAAAAATGGTAAGCATAGCTTGGCCACGTTGAGCGTGGTAAAATATGTTTAAGGATGCATAGCTCAGCTGGTTAGAGCGTTCGATTCACATTCGAAAGGTCCCAGGTTCGAATCCTGGTGCGTCCACAACATTTTTTAATACTATGAAAGTGTATATAGTCAGACATGGTCTAAGTGTAGACATGGCTAACGGCATTTACCAGCGGCCTGATTCTCCACTTAACGGTGACGGAATAAAACAAGCTAACGCTGCAGCAGTTAGATTCAAAGATATTCCTATTGATATTATTTGGTCCAGTCCCCTTAGAAGATCTTTTGAAACAGCTCAAATAATAAATAAAATAATAAATAAAAAGCTAGTTCTCGAAAACCTTCTAGAAGAGGAACATAGACCTTCCGAAATAATCGGAAAAGAAAAAACCGATATCAAATCGATTGAAATTGTTAAAAAACTAAATCAAAATTACGGTAGAATAGGTTATAGATACTCTGACGAAGACACGTTTGAAAATTTAAAAACACGAGCGTCTGACATATTACAAAAATTAATTAAGCAAAAATACGATTCTATTCTTCTGGTAACACACGGAGATATTAGCAAAATGCTTTTAACAACTATTTTTTACCAGCTCAAATTCCCCGTTTCTAAATATATTCAAATTCAAAATTTATTTTCTTTGAGTAAAGGAGCATTAAGTTTGTTGGTATTTAACCCACAAATCGGATGGAAAATTGAGTTTTGGAATGATAAATCTCATCTCGAGAATTAAGCTAATGGTCTTCCCTGTTCGTTTGATCCATACCCGCTGACATGAATTAGATTTGCTTTTTTCAACTCACTAATTGAATGTGAACCTGTATAGCTCATTGCCGACCGTAGACCTCCAACATATTCCATTAAAAGTTCCTGAGTTGAACCTTGATATGGAGTAAAAGTTTCTCGGCCTTCCGGAGCGTAAACAGTGATGTTTGTCGAAGTGCTACTAATTTTCTTTCTGTCTTCCAAAACACCCTTTGACGCCATACCTCGAACTCTTTTCTGCAATGTCCCGTTAATTCTCACAGTATCCCCGGGGCTCATATCTGTTCCTGCAAACAAACTACCTATCATAACTGTATCCGCACCACAAGCTATAGCTTTAGAAGGATCACCCGGCTCGCGTACTCCACCATCCGATATAATTGGCAGCGCTTTCTTTATATTTATTAAAGCCCTGCTAACTTCCAACACCGCTGTTATTTGAGGTACTCCCGTCCCTGCAACGTTTCTTGTTTTACAAACAAACCCGGGTCCAATTCCTACTTTAATTCCATCTGCACCCGCCTCGTAAGCAAAAAGCGCTCCGTCATAGGTTGCAATATTTCCAACAATAATAGGTATTTTAATATTTTCTTTAACTTTGAGCTTACGTATCATTTCTTTTGTATATACCGAATGACCGTGTGCTATATCCAAAAATATAACATCGACACCTGCCTCTACGACAAGTAAAGCTCTCTCCACATCCACTTCGTGCACACCTATAGCCGCCCCAACGATCTCTCATTATTTTCACCGCCTGCGTCAAACTCGTTCCATCTTTTGCAGTAATCAATTTTCTTATACCGTTTCCGGTGACCGAAGTCATAACTTTGGAAATTAATGTTTCGTTGTTTCCAGCATTGAAATCCTTATTTGTTGCGATACCACAAATATTCCCTTCGAATTTATCCCCTTTAAAAACTAAAACATAACCACGGTTTCGTTTTTCCAACAAATTTAGCGCATCTGATATTTTTGCCTTAACAGAAACCATCGGGGGGTTTGTTTCTATAGTTCTCATTTTTTCCTTGACTATTCTAACCATTTCTGCCTGTTGTGATGGAGTATTATTACGGTGAATTTCACCTAATCCTCCGTTTAAAGACATCACTTCCGCCATTTTTTCACCTGTTACAGTATCCATTCCGGAAGATATAAACGGTATATTTAATTTCGGAGCTCCTTTTGCAACTTCGGTTGAAGTATCTATTTGATTACTGTAACGTGATTTGATATCGGAATAACTTGGCTTTAGGTATACATCAGAAAATGCCAAAGCTTCACCTTCATTATAAAAATTGATTTTTGGAAAGTTTTTCATTACACCCGACTATTATTGGTTATATAATTGTTTTAGTCAAATATTAAATTCCTTTACTTGTAATTTTTACTAAGTTTTAAATATAATATACATATGCTGCAAAGGTTGGGTGCTTTTTTTTTGGACATAATTGAAGTTGTTGTTTTTGCAATTGCAATATTTTTATTTATCTACCTTCTTATTATGCAGCCCCATAAAATAAAAGGGGATTCTATGCAACCAAATTACCCCGATGGGGAATATCTTCTTACTGATAAAATCTCATATAGATTCGGCGAACCCAAAAGAGGAGACGTTGTTGTTTTTGAAGCCCCGGGTACTAATGGAGATGAATATATAAAGCGTATAATCGGGCTTCCAGGAGAAAGTGTTAAAGTTGAAGGCGGTAAAGTATTCGTAAACGGCAAAAGTCTAAATGAAATGTATCTGACATCCACGCTTTATACAAGCTCGGGAGCTTTTTTGACTGAAGGCAAAGAAGTTACAGTTCCCACTGATAATTATATTGTTTTTGGTGATAACCGCTTGGCATCTTCGGATTCAAGAGCGTGGGGATTGGTTTCAAAAGACAAACTAAAAGGTAAGGCATTCTTTATCTATTGGCCGCCAAAAAGTTTTGGTATGACGGAAGTTGTAAATTATAATATCTAAGTATTTAGGAAGTTATAGATTTATAAATTTTCTGAAGCCTTTCCTCAGTATCCTCCAATCCGCCTTTAAACGTAAAAACTAGCCGTGTTTCACGGCGTGATCGTATGAGTTTTACAGAAGTTTGTTTTGTATCATCACCATTTCCGATTAAAGAAAGTGCATTTTGCAAATCACTTTGCATTTTATCTACATCTTCAGAAACAATTCTTAAATCAGTCTGTCTAACACTTGGCTTATGCATATTCTGGCCTGATTTAGCTTTCATTCTTCGTGCCAGCTCTTCTGCTCTTCGTACCGATCCGGACTCTCTTAAAATTATCTTATAGGCTTCTATCATCAGGTTTGTATCATCAACGGCTGCCAATGCCCGTGCATGACCCTCACTTATTAA
>Ga0075618_151_pt1 | contig 8444 bp, 6 predicted proteins | sample RifGroA1_FD_68372 | JGI IMG/M metagenome (GOLD analysis project Ga0075618, IMG submission 68372) | Microgenomates (Woesebacteria) bacterium GW2011_GWA1_37_8
CAAAAAAGACAGCGGACATTCATCTCAAAAGCAACCAACTGGAGTTGTCGGAATCAGTGTTTGCTCAACCACAGGAAGTCTACCCTCCGATCCCATTAGTGCAGGCTGTCCTACAAGATTTGAGTATTTCTTAAAAGACTCAGTGCCATCCGATTCAAAAGGTGGCAGAGCTGACGTAAGGATTGACAAAACCACAAATTCCATCGCGAACGATGACACCCCGGCCGAAAACGTCGAGGTCCGTCAGCAAAGCGTTTTGTATGACGCACTGGGGTCGTTAGTATGCCTTGATTGTCCGGTTCCTGCAGCTTCTCAATCCGCAAAAATCAGTTATCCTCTTTAAATTAGTTGAGTCTCCTTTATTTATTGAGCACTTCTTCTTGTGACTCAATAAAATTGATATACTTTTGATAAGCCTTTAAATATGGATAATCCAAGCCCGGTAAATACGGAGAGTCAGAACCAAAACATTCCTCCACAAACTCTGCCTGAAAGTGTTCCTTTAGTAAACACACCAATAGATACAAGCAACATTCCCCAACCCCACCAAAATCCTCAAATTTCCAAACCACCAAAAAAAGCCCTTTCCGTGATAATTTTTTTGATACTTATTGGAGCCGTGGTTGTAGGTTTTTTGTTTTATTATCTGAAATATTTAAAACCTAAATCCCCTATTATTTCCGAGCAGTTAAATCCAACTCAAACTCCAACCGAAACACCGGTAAAGACCGCAACACTTTACACAAATACAAAGTATTACTATGACCTTTTAATTCCCCCGGCATTTAATCAGGAATTTATTCCGGACGAGGTTGCACACGAAGAACGAGTTGTTCGTTTTGCAAATACCCCCCAGGATGGTAAAACTTCAAAAGTAGAGGTCTATATGACTTCGTCAAAAGTTCTAAGAGATACGATTAGTAACCTTAAAAAACAGTTGGAAAAATTCGATGCAAATCAACCTATAAAAGATGGCTCTAACACATATTCAAAAATCCACATTTCTAACTTTATTGCATACCAAACCGAATTTGAAGACGAAGTTGGATATAAAAACACACTCCTGGTGAAAAAAGATAAGTGGATCTACCAAATTATTCTCGAAACAAATGATAAAAATGAAATTAGTACTCTTCGGGAAATTGTAACAAAAATAAATATTTACGACTCCGAAGCCAAGTTTTATATCGACTAACCCCAGAAACCCGCAAGATCACTTAATTTTCGCTGTTTTTTTTGCTACAATATAGGTACAAATTTTTCGTGGTTAAGACAAATCAAAATGAAAACCATGCCCAACAAATAAATTCGCGTAACCTTAAGCTTCCGCTAAGGCTTATTTCTTATGTCGGGAAACCTTTTTATTTAGCTGCTCTTGGTTTAATATTTTTTGTCTACATTACAGGTTATTTTTTTAAGACAATCGGAAAAAATATTTTCAGTTATATCACAAGCATTCTCCTGACATTAATTCTTGCTTTACCTAAACTGCTAATTCAAAAACACAAGACCTACGTCCGCTCAAAAACTCTCCCCCGCGAAACAGGCTTGTTGAAAAAAATCAAAAAGACAAAACTGCTTTTACTACGTTCGTTTTACAACTTAACTATCTTTTTTGTTTCTATAACATTTAAATTAATTCTGGTTTTGGTTAATAAGTCCAAAAAAAAGATTACCTCCTGGAAAGTGCAATCTTTGGAAATATTATCTGCTTCCAATAAATACATACTAACAAAAATAATAAGTAACAAGGCTAAATACACGACCTACCTACCGCATTTAAAATCGCAGTTGTTAATACCAATCAAAAAAATTGCAGGCAAAGTACGCGCAATTAAACCTTCAGAATTCTTAGTTTCCAAGAGAAAAAAACTATCGATACAAATTAACTTTTACGTTTTGTTTCTAAGAAAGCTTTACCAAAAAACGCATCGCTTCTCAAAGGAAAAAGTAACTATCAAACATATCATAAAGCCAAAATCCTCATGTTTAAGGTTAAAAATAATTGGACTCGTAATAGTTCTTATGTTTACCTTATCTCTTTCTGTTTCATTTGCATTTTGGAAATATGTCTTAAAAGATTTACCCTCAGTTTCCGACTTGGCAACGAGAAGTCAACCAGTATCAACAAAAATATATGATAGAAACGGAATTCTTCTATATACGATTTACAAAGATTACAACAGAACACCAATCCCCCTCTCCGAAATTCCGGTACAAGTTAGACTTTCAACTTTGGCAATTGAAGACGCCGAATTTTATAGCCATCCCGGATTTTCCTTAAGAGGAATAGCCAGAGCTCTTTATAAAAATTGGAAAAAAGGACAAATTACGGGAGGCTCTACAATTACACAACAGTTGGTAAAAAACACACTTTTAACCCCTGAAAAAACATTAACCCGCAAGCTTAAGGAAATTATTTTGGCAATAAAAGTTGAAAAAACATTTACAAAAGACCAGATATTTCAGATGTATTTAAATGAAGTTGGATATGGGTCAACTGCGTATGGCATCCAGGAAGGTGCAAGACTGTATTTTGGTAAAAACGTTGAGAATCTAACGCTAGGGGAAGCCGCCCTTTTGGCGGGAATTCCCAAAAGTCCCACTCAATATTCCCCTTTTGGGGCATACCCCGAAAATGCAAAAATCCGCCAAAAGGAGGTGCTTCATTTAATGGAGGTAAATAAATATATAACACAAGAGCAAAAAATCGAGGCAGAAAAAGAGGATTTAGCGTATGCCGAAAATAAAACGGATATTAAAGCTCCGCATTTTGTAATGCATGTCCGCGACCTCTTAGAAAAAAAATACGGAGCAGAAGTAGTTGCGCAGGGAGGGTTAGAAGTAAGAACAACTCTTGATTATAACATTCAAAGACTTGCTGAAAACGCCGTATCAACAGAGGTCGAAAAATTAACAAAGCTAAATGTCACAAACGGTGCAGCTGTTGTTTTAAACCCGCAATCGGGTGAGATTATCGCAATGGTCGGTTCAAGAAATTATTTTGATCAGGCAAAAGACGGAAATGTTAATGTTACAACTTCACTTCGACAACCAGGTTCGTCAATAAAAATTATTAATTATGCTTATGCACTTTCTAACGGATATACACCTGCCAGTATTTTAGATGATTCTCCTGTTACATTTGTTATACCAAATCAGGAACCTTACACACCAAAAAACTACGAGGGTGGTTACCGGGGAAAACTAACACTTCGAAGCGCATTTGCTGAGTCCCGTAACATTCCTGCAGTAAAAGTACTTAACAGCTACGGAGTCAAAAACATGATTGAATTGGGCCAGAAAATGGGAATCACTACATGGAACAATCCTCAAAATTATGGGTTGTCGTTAACTCTCGGCGGAGGTGATGTAAAGCTTCTCGATCTGGCTTATGTTTATGCAACGGTTGCAAATTACGGAAATTTCCCGGAACCCGTATCTATACTCAAAATTACTGCCAACGGAGAATTGTTGGAAGAAGCAGGATGCAGTGAAAAAAACATTCCTTTCACCGACATTGCCAACGCTACAGGGTCTGCGCTGGCAATTAACGTAAACGATAACTGTAAAACCCGCGAGGTTTTAAAACCCGAAGTTGCATATTTAATTACCGATATTCTTCGCGATAACCCCGCGCGGGCACCGTCATTCGGAACAAACTCTCAGCTTGTAATTCCAAAACATCCGGAGGTTGCAGTAAAAACAGGGACAAGCAATAACTTAAGAGACAATTTAACCATTGGCTACACTCAAAAATACGTTGTTGCAGTTTGGGTTGGAAATAACGATAACTCCCCAATGAGCCGAATTGCGTCGGGAGTAACGGGTGCATCAACAATTTTTAATAATATTATGTCGGGACTTCTTGCAAACGAAGAAAGTCTTGCCTGGAATGTTCCAGCAGGTCTGGTTCAGCTTCCTATTTGTCAGTACACAGGTTCACTTGCCTGCCAAGGTTGTCCTGTAAAAATGGAGTGGTTTTTGGAAAGCAATAAGCCGGCATATGCCTGTAACAGCGAGCAAATCCAAAAAATATTAACCGAAAACAAAAAGCCGCAAATTTTAGATCATGCATGGAGAAGCGACGAGTAAACTTACTTCGCAGTTTCTATTTCATAAATACTTTTTGAAATCTTGGGTAGTGTTTCGTCAGCTTCTTTATCTACAATCCCTTCACTTAAAACAACTATCACATATGGCTCTTTAGCTTTTACAATTCCGCCGTCGTTAACAACGTGTACTTCCCGACCGTATTTGTGTGATATTTCAATTCCTTCAGGAATCCCCGCCGCCAGCCAACTTTCGTAGATAGTATCTGTCAGAAATCCCAGAATTTCATCGCGGCTTTTACCAGAAACCAAGTTTCCACTCCAAAGACTTTCAAAATATCTTGATATGTCAGATGCTGTTGTCTGATTGTTTTCCAAAGAAGTTGATGACATACCGGCTTTTGTAATTACCGCATTAATTTTAACGTCACCCAAGGTTTTTCTGACGATATTAAATGCAGTGTTGTCAGACTGTTTTCCCATTAAATTAGCCAGGTTCCGAAAGGTTATTTCATAGCCTGCTGGTTTACGTGATAAACTGCCTCCTTGAGTTTCCGACTCCTGGTAAAGTGCAGCCAAAGTAGGTAGCTTAATAAGTGATGCTGCGGTAATTTTTGTGTCTTCATTAACGCCGTAACCGCTACCATTTTTAAGCCTCACAACTCTTAGTGCATAAACCCCTGTCAAATCAGAGGTCAGTCCCAAAAACGAATCTTTAGCTTCTTTCGTTTTTTTCAAATCAAGATTATTTTCTTCCATAATAATTTTCTTCTGGTTAATTACCGGCAGTTCAATATTTGGAACACCAAACCTTGGAAATCCAGGCAGTTTCCATTTTCTCGAAGAAAGCCCAAGAATTGCTGAAATTATGGTTGTTGCCAAAAAAAATGCCAATACTATAAACCGCTCCTTTTTCCCCCAGGGTTTTTGGACTTCAACTCTGGCTTTTTTGTTTTCGGATTTTAAATCTTTAAAATCCTTATCTTTGATTTTTTTACCCTTTAACTTTATACTTCCCTCCTCAACATCTTCCTCAGTATCAAAATCGTCAACGTCTTCTTCTTTTCTTTTTCCAAACTTAAATGCCATGAGGATATTATAACAATTTCGAGAAACCCATGGGCAATAATCCATGTATAAATCGAGCTTGAAGCGAGGCTTTGAAATAGCTTCTAAATTACATTTATGAAGTTTCAGTTTCTTCTTTTATCCCAAACTTCCGGATTAACGATAGTAGAAGGCTTTTCACCTCGGAGTGTTTGTAAAATTGCTTCAACCGCCAAGCGTCCCATTTCATTCCTTGCTTCCCAAGTCGCACTGGCGATGTGCGGAGTCAAAATTACATTTTCCATATTCACAAGTTCCGGATTAATATTGGGCTCGTTATCAAATACATCCAATGCGGCTCCAGCAAGATGACCATCGCGAAGACTGTCTACCAAATCATGCTCGTCAACGACAGGTCCACGCGCGGTATTAACTAATATTGCCCCTTTTTTCATTTTTGATAAACTATCGTGGTTTATCATATGCCTGGTTTCGGCTGTTAAGGGAACATGAAGAGAAACAAAATCGCTTTCGGCTAAAAGTTTATCCATATCGGCATACTCTGCACCGGTTTCTTTTTCCGCTTCTTCATCACGCGTTCTTTTATAATACAAAACGCGTACATTAAATCCTTTTGCCATCCGTGCAACCATTGACCCGATTCTCCCCATTCCCACAATTCCCAATGTCTTTCCTGCGATATTGTGTCCCAAAAATATTGCCGGTTCCCATCCGGAATATGCACCTCTTTTAACCGCTTCGTCTGACTCGACTAGTTTTCGCGCTAAAGCCAGTACCATTGACCATGAAAGCTCTGCAACCGCTTCATTAACAGCATCGTTTGGAGTATTGGTAACAACTATTCCGCGCTCTGTAAGTTCGGAAACATTTATATTATCAAAACCAACCGCATAATTGGCTACAATTTTGAGTTGCGGTCCGATTGCATCAACCACCTCACCGTTTATTTTGTCCGTCAAAAGAGACAAAAGAGCATCCACTCCTTTTGCTTTATCTAGAAGTTCTTCAGGCGTTACCGGCCTGTCAAAATCAGAAACTGTTACTTCATTTCCCGATTCCATCAGGGTTCTTAAAGATTCCCCAGGAAGTTTTCGTGTCACAAAAATTTTCATATCTAAAAAGTGTATATTAAATAACTACTAGCCGCCAGGTCACAACTTTCAAAACTCTTTTACTTCAACCCCGCTTGATTTTGCCCGATCCATCCAAACCGGCAAGTCATCAATTCGAAGTAAACCTTTTTGAGAACCGACATATCCAATAACGGATGCCGAATTTACAGTTCCCCACATCAGCGCTTCTTCAATTGATTTGCCCTTAATCAGAGCCGATACGCAGCCTGCCCCAAAAGCATCCCCCGCACCGGTCCTCTCATATGCATCAACAGGCAGGATTCCGCATCTGTAAAATTTATTAGTTGTCGCGTCAAATAAGTACGACCCTGCTCCTCCGTCTGTAATAACTACAATTTTTGGGCCCATTTGCGAGACTTTTCCCAACAATTCTTTATCTTTCCCATGTGACTCTCCAAATCCAGTAATTTTTTCCGCTTCTTCGCGGTTGATATAAACCATATAGCTAAGCTCCATTACCGGCTTTATTGTTTCCAACCCGGCACGCAGTTGATAACTTCCCGGGTTAAAAGCCAATTTAATCGCAGTATTTTTTCTCATATATTCCAAAAAATGATTATAAAAAGGAGCAAATGACTCTCCCATTGATGTTAAATAGACCCAAGGGGTTACCGGCAAATTTACCGGAAACTCGTACGAACGTGGTGCATGATATACAAAAATTGTCCGCTCACCGCCGTATCCTATCACTGTTGAATAATTACTTCCCGCTTCAGGCTGTTGTACCACAAATCCCATATCCACTCCTTCTCTTTCCAGTTTCTCAACAATTTGGTTACCGACGCTATCACCTCCCAAAGTTGAAACAAGACCTGATTTAATCCCAAGGCGGGCTGTTCCTACAACATTGTTCGCCGCATTTCCCCCGATTGAATACTCTAAGCTTTTTACAGGAATTTTTTCGCCGTACGAAAAACAGATAAGACAATCCTTATTATCCAGAGTGCACAGAGCCTCACTTTCGGTTGGAGTCATAAAAACATCCATTGTCACATCTCCGATTGATAATAGCTCCAGATTTTCCATATTAACTTTAGCTTTCCATTGAAGGATCATATTGCCCCATACGCGCAATACTATTTAATTTTGCCCTTTTGAAAAACTCTTTTTGAGCCGATTCTATATTTGAATCCAGCCCTTTCCAGATATCCAACGCGGGGCCTTCCAACGCCCTTTCAAACGAAAACGAAAGCTGCCAGGGAACGTTTCCAAGTTTTACCATCTCGTTTATTCGGGCCGTTGCAAATTTAGCTTCCTGACCGCCAGATAAAAACGCTATAACAGGAACTTCAGCTGGTACGGCTCTTTTAAGCACTTCCAGAGTTGTAATCGCAACCTCGTTATCAGATAAAGGAGAATGATGATCTTTTCCCGGAAGAACCATATTTGGCTTAAGAATCATTCCGGCCAAACTCACCTTATGCTTGTTCAAATAGAAAAATGTATTCCGAAGCACCGCTGTAGTTACCTCCATACACCGCTCCATTGCATGACTTCCGTCCATTAATACTTCGGGTTCAACAATCGGTACAATTCCTGCTTCCTGGCAAAGTGCTGCATATCTGGCCAATACTTCCGAATTTGATTCGATGTTGGCCTGAGACGGAGTGGTGTCGTTTATCAGATAAACTGTACGGAATTTGGCAAAAGAAGCTTTCATATCCTTATATTCTTTTAATCTGTCGCGAAGTCCGTCCAGTCCTTCGGCAATTTTTTCACCGGGAAAATTTGCCATATCGTGGGTTTTTTTATCAAGTTTTATACCAACCTTTATTCCCTGTTTATCCAATAAATCAAAAAAATTCTCACCGCCGGAAGTTTTTGCTCGAATAATTTCGTCATTTAAAATTACTCCTCCGATAAATTCGGAAATTCCGGGTGTCGTTAGAAGAACTTCCCTAAATTTTACGCGGAGCTCGGGAGTCGGAGCTGTTTCCGACGCAGTCATTCTTTTGTCCATTGTATCCGCGGTTGCGTCGGTTGCAAGAATTCCGCGATTTGAGGAAAAAATAGCAGAAACTGTTTCTTTTAAGGCAATTTCGTTCATAAAGTAATTATTAAATTTATCATTTCGCACAAAAAACAACAACCGCCCGTTGTATTCTCCGTAGAAATCCGACACTTCTGAAGTAAAATATGGAGGTGTTAAGTACAACTAAGATAACAATGGCTTGGGAATTGTTTGAAGCTG
>Ga0075618_142_pt1 | contig 6803 bp, 10 predicted proteins | sample RifGroA1_FD_68372 | JGI IMG/M metagenome (GOLD analysis project Ga0075618, IMG submission 68372) | Microgenomates (Woesebacteria) bacterium GW2011_GWA1_37_8
TACCTTGAGAGGTATCACTACCATAGGCCACATATAGGCCTGGGCATGAAACCTCCGTTAGAGAGGGTCTAGTGTCGGATATTTACGGAAACATACCGGACTACAGATTTCCGGGCAAGTGATCATTTAATAGAGCTTGAGAGATATTTGGGAAAGGGCCGCGTTGACGTCTGCGTAGTTAATAAAAGTAAAAAACTTCCGGAGTCACTTTTGACCAGGTATCAGGAAGAAAAAGCGGGACTTGTTGTTGATGATTTAAACGGAGTTGGAGCAAAAAAAGTAATTAGAGGAGATTTTATTTCAAAAATCGCTTACGAGAAATCTGAGTCGGATATATTAACCAGAAGTTTGGTGCGCCATGATCCCGATAAACTCGCCAAGGCAATAAATTCTATTCTTTGAGAACCACTTGAAGAATCTTTGCTTCCGAATTATACTAACTTTGTAATGGAAGGATGCACTTTTTGTTCGATAGTTAAAGGAGATGTTCCGGCGTTAAAGGTTTACGAGGACAATGATTTCGTTGGATTTTTGGATATCGCTCCGCTGAATGAAGGCCATGTTTTGCTGGTTCCGAGAATTCATTACCGCTGGACTTGGGATGTCCCAAATTTCGGAGAATATTGGGAAGCTGCCAAAAAAATTGCTCAAGCACAAATTAAGGGTTTAAATGCAAATATGGTTGAGTTTCTTACTCATGGAATGGATGTTCATCACGCGCATATTTGGATTGTGCCAATTTACGCAAATGAGAATTTCATTGACTCCAAGACTAGAAATAATTTTGACGAAGGGAAAATGATGGATATTTCGGAAAAAATTAAAAAGGCATTATGATTGCCGATACAATTACTGCAAAAATCGGTGATGCTCTGAAGGCAAAAGATGAACTTCGATTATCCGTTTTAAGGATGCTCTCAAGTGCTCTTAATTATGAAAAAATTGCAAAGCAGCATGATTTGAATGAGCAGGAAGAGATCGCGGTTGTCAGGCGGGAAGCAAAAAAAAGAAATGATTCAATTGATAGCTTAAAAAATGCACTCGGTAAACAGACCTCGGCTGGAGGAGACAGCGAAATAAATGTAAGAATTGAGAAAGATCAAAAAGAGATAGATATACTAAAAGAGTATTTACCGGCAGAAATGGATGAAACTGAGCTTCAAAAATTAGTCGACGATGCAATTTCCGAAACAGGTGCGACGAGTATTTCCGATATGGGTCGTGTTATTGGGATTGTTATGGGAAAAGCTGCAGGAAGAGTCGAAGGTGGAAAAGTTTCGCAGGCCGTCAAAAACAAACTTGTTTAAACATATTACTTCTTAGTATATTGACGCAATACTTTTACGGGTTATATTAAATAGACACAGGGTTTAACATGTTAAAAGTTCTTATTAAAAAACAATCAAATTATCCGATTAGTAATTTAAAAATTAGAAAGACATTAGAGGCCTTTTTTGAAAAACACGGTATGGTTTCTGACTCTGTCGTTTATGTTTCAATTGTCGGTGAAAAGACTATGCTTGAGTTGGCAAGAAAATACTTAGGAGAAAAAAATACGTTACACAATGTTTTGTCTTTTACCGAAGGAGAGACCAAGGGAGAATTTGTTTACCCTAATGACAAAATGCTGCGTCTTGGTGAAATTATTCTTTGCTACCCAAAAATATTTTCAGAAGCGAAAGAGGAAGGTGTGATGATTGAAAAAAAAGCTCTTGATTTAGTTGAACACGCAGGTTTGCATTTGATGGGGATACACCATGAATAGGTTATAGGTAGTAGGATATAGGATGTAAGATTTTTATTTTATATAAATCTGTTCTTATAATAATTTATCACTCATAACTTATCGCATATAACTTAGTTTATGACGTTTTATCTTAAATACCGCCCGCAGACTTTTGAAGAATTGGACTTAACCAGTGTCCGCGAATCCCTGAAAAAAATAGTGCAGGGTAACGTACCGCATGCATTTTTATTTTCCGGTCCGAAGGGTACCGGAAAAACTTCTGCTGCAAGAATTTTGGCGAAAGCTATAAACTGTACGCATCGCGGAAAGGGAGTCGAACCGTGTAATGAATGTGATTCCTGTGTAAGTATTACAAAAGGCACTAATGTTGATGTTGTCGAAATGGATGCTGCAAGTCATCGGGGAATTGACGATGTCCGTTCGCTTCGGGAAGCGGTTAAACTAGCGCCGGCGAAACTCGATAAAAAAGTTTACATTATTGATGAAGCTCACATGCTGACGACAGAAGCCTCAAATGCACTCTTAAAAACTTTAGAAGAGCCGCCGGATCATGTAGTTTTTATTTTGGCAACAACTAACTCTGAAAAACTGATTTCTACTATCCGTTCAAGGGTAACAATAATCAATTTTGCAAAAGCAAGTAAGGAGGAGTCATTGAGATCGCTTAAAAGGGTCGCAAATGGAGAAAAAATAAAAATTGACGATGAGACGCTTTCGGTAATTTATAAACATGCTGATGGAGCTTTTCGCGATGCGGTAAAAATTTTTGAACAACTAGTTTCTGAAAAGGTTGAACTAAATAAGAGCGGGGTTGCAAGTTTTCTTGAAAAGTCATCCGCTTTTAATATCGAGGATTTCTTAGAATTTCTTTCTAAAAAAGATGCAGCCAAACTTCTGCTTTTATTAAACGAAGCAATAAAGAAAGGCGCATCCGCAAAAAATCTAACGCAAAATTTGATAGGAAATTTAAGGACAGAGCTTATTAATAGGGTTTCTAAAAACGAAGGTAAGTTTAGCTTGGAAAATTCCGAGATTATTGAACTTATTCAAATTTTAACATCATCGATTCATGATATTTCCGTGTCAACTTTAGAGCAGATACCACTGGAGTTGGTAATTATAGACTGGTGCGAAAAAGGCGGGAATGAGCGTGAGAATGAGAAAGAGTATGAGAATGGGGATGAGAAGTTGGCAAAAGAAAAAAAATTGAATGAGGTAAGAAGCGAGAAGTTAGAAGTTAGAAGTAAAAATCGGGGAAATGAAATTGTGGTGGAAGTGACAGACGAGAGTAAAGAGGAAAACATCCTAAAACAGTCCGAAATTTCGGATGAGGTTTGGTCAAAAATACTGTTTATGATACGCACAAAAAATGCTTCAACGGAAGCTTTACTTCGTGCGGCTAGACCTGTTTCGTTTGATGGAAAAATAGTTACACTTGCGGTTTATTATTCATTCCATAAAGAAAAGCTTGAAAGCAGTCCCCACAGAAATTTATTGGAGGATGCGTTGTCCGAAATATTAGGAACATCTGCCCGGATATTTTGTAAACTTGCCGAGCCACCTATTAAAAATGTAGTCGCAAAAAGCGAAAGTGGCCCGGTAAACACTGTGAATGAAAAGATCGGAGTAACGGATGTTGTATTAACCGAAGAAAAAGATGATGAAGTAATAAGAATTGCTAAAGAGATCTTCAGTAACTAAACCGACAACAGTATTATTATTTTGATAATTGGAATTTATTATATTTTAGAATAAAATACATATCATGTTCGACAAACTAAAACAGGGACAGCAACTTATGAAGATGCGCCAGCAGGCGGTTGCGCTTAAGAAAGAGCTCGAAAAAATCGAGCATATCGAAGAGCGAAGTAGCATTAAAGTAAAAGTAAACGGTGCTCAGGAAGTGACCTGGATAGAAATCGATGGTGAGTCACGTGAGGATTTGGTAAAACTGATTAATGACGCAATGAAAGAAGTCCAGAAAAAATCCGCAAAAAAAATGATGGAAATGGGCGGGGGATTGGGTGGATTATTAGGCGGAATGGGTCAATAAAACTTCCATAAGCAGCATCCTCAATGACAATTTGTATTTACTTTGTTAGAATGTTTGAGATATGAAAATTCCGCGTGCGTTGAATGATCTAATTGAATCTTTTCAAAAACTACCCGGAATTGGTCCAAAAACAGCACAACGTCTTTCATATTATTTACTTCATGTTCCGGAAAGTGAACTTGAAAATTTTGCCCAACATCTTACAAACCTCAAAAAAAATACAGTGCTTTGTTCGGTTTGTAAAAATGTAAGTGAGTCAGACCCTTGCCCGATTTGTTTGGATCCACACCGCGAAAAAGAAATTATTTTAGTGGTTGAACAACCATTGGATGTTTTGGCAATCGAGCGTACGGGAAAATTTAAAGGTGTATATCATGTTTTACATGGTGCAATCAGCCCTTTGGATAATATAGGTCCGGATGAAATATTTATTGACCAGCTATTGGGTAGGGTTGGAAAAAATGGAGTAACGAAACTTAGCGAAATTATAATCGCAACCAATCCGACAATGGAAGGAGATGCAACCGCGATGTATTTGTCCAAAAAATTGAAAGCGGCAAATGATAAGATTCAGGTAACAAGACTTGGCATGGGAATTCCGACGGGGGCAGATTTGGAGTATGCTGATGAAACGACATTGACCCAGGCGATAGAGGGAAGAAGAGTTATGTAAGTTGTAGGTAGTAAGATATAAAAAGTAGGTTTATGAAACAGGCAATAAAATCAGCAGGCGATAAAGCAAGAGCAGCGGCGGCACAAACAACAAAACAAATTGCCCAAGAGTTGTTGGAAATTCCGAAACAGGCAGGAGCTGAAGCGGTAGGTGTAAAAACCCCCGGAACATTTCCTGATGTGCTTGAAAAACCAGCACAAAGCCAAACTCCTACTTACGATCCTAATAAGAAAGAACCGGAAGACCAAAATCGGCTTGATTATTTAGAGAGGGAACTTGAGGATTTAAAACGAAAAAGAGAGCTTGAGAAACAACAAAAAGCCTACGAAGAAACTGAAGTTAAGAAACGCGAAGATGAAGAAAACCAAAAAAGGATGCAAGCAATAATCTCTCCTCCTAAAAGAAAACTCCGAATGCCAAGTTTTGGTCAAAAAAAATCAAAGGGAACGGGAGAAATGTTAAAATCCTCGAAATAGTATTGGATGTTGCGTTTTTTTAAATGTTACCAGATAATATCTTTATGAAATTTAAAAATAGTTGTTGTAAAAATAGCTTGCAGTAGTCCCTTTTTCAAGGGATTAGTTGCAAGAGGTACAAAACCAAGCATAGCTTGGTTTTTTGTTTTATATGAAAGATTTTAAAAGCGAACTTAATAAAATAAAAGGTAAAACGTTGATGGTTATATTTCCTCATCCTGATGACGAGTCTATGATGACAGGGGGTTTATTGAGTACTGCTCACAAACTGGGAATACGAACAGTAGTTGTAACAATAACAAAAGGTGGAGCGGGAAAATTCACATTCATCCCAAAGGAAAATCAACTACAGAGGTAAGGTATTTTGAGTTGAAAAAAGCCTGCGAAAGACTTTGTGTTTCGAAACTTTATGTGTCTGATTTTCCCGATGGTAATCTAGTTGGAGAGGAAAGTAAATGGAGTGTTTGGCTTATGGAAAAAATTAAAAACGAGAAACCAAAACTGATTGTTACCTACGACATCTCCGGATTAACAGGACATCCTGATCATATTGTCCTTTCTAAAGAGGTCTTATCAATCGCACACGAGCGAAGTCTTAATCTATATTGGGTTTCTTTAAGTGAAAAATTAAAAAAATGGTTTGTTCCGAAAGAAGTTGAAGGAAATTTTTGTGAACCGACACATGTTTTGGATTTTGGAAATTTATGGGTAAAAAAGTGGCTAGCTGTAAAATCTCACAAAAGTCAAAGATATGCTCAGGTAAGAATTACTTTTCCCCTATTTTTATATTTGTCGATTTATCACTTTGAGTGGTACCATAAGGTAGATTTTAAAAGAACATATAAGGTTAAATATATGGATTTTAAGATATAAATTGTTACTATGCGTTTGTATAACACACTAACCAGAAAAATTGAGGAGATTAAACCTGCTCGAGAAGGTGAAGTGGGCATATATTCCTGTGGCCCCACGGTTTATTGGAACCAACATATTGGGCACATGTATGCATACGTTCAGTGGGATATTTTAGTTCGTTATCTAAGATCCAAAGGCTTCAAAGTAAAGCGGGTGATGAATATTACTGATGTAGGGCACATGACTAGCGATGAAGATGCCGGGGAGGACAAAATGGAAAAAGGTGCAAAAAGAGAAGGACTGACTGTGTGGCAGATTGCACAAAAATATATTGATCAGTTTATGCAAAGCATGGATCTTTTAAATATCACAAAACCTGATGTTTTGTGCAGGGCTACTGAACACATACCTGAGCAAATTGAGTTAATTAAAAAAATTGAGAGTAATGGTTTTACATATAAAACTTCAACGGGACTTGTATTTGATACATCAAAATTTGCCGGATATGCTGACTTTGCCAAATTAAACTTAAATAAACAGGATTCCGGCTCGAGAGTCGAAGTTGATCCTGATAAGAAAAATCCTTGGGATTTTTTACTGTGGGTTACCAATCAGCCGAATCACATTATGAAGTGGGAAAGTCCATGGGGAGTGGGTTTTCCGGGTTGGCATATTGAGTGCACCGCCATGTCTGTTAAATATTTGGGGGAAACATTTGACATTCATACAGGTGGAAAAGAACATATTCCGGTTCATCATACTAACGAAATTGCCCAAGGTTTCGGAGCTATTGGTCATCAGACTGCCAATTATTGGATTCATAACGAATGGTTAACCCTGAAAGGTGAAAAAATGAGTAAGAGCTTGGGAAATGTTTATACTGCATCGGACCTTGAGAAAAAAGGCTATGATCCTCTGGCTCTTCGATACTTAATTTTGACATCACACTATCGGCAGGGAATAAATTTTTCATTTGAATCTCTTGATTCGGCTCAAGTT
>Ga0075618_154_pt1 | contig 5343 bp, 5 predicted proteins | sample RifGroA1_FD_68372 | JGI IMG/M metagenome (GOLD analysis project Ga0075618, IMG submission 68372) | Microgenomates (Woesebacteria) bacterium GW2011_GWA1_37_8
TATTTCGGCTCCGGTGTAGAACCAGCAGCAAATGCACCTGCAACAAATGAAGGCCCTAATCCAATCAATGCCCCTCTAACTAAACCACCAATAAAATGGTATGTCTTTCTTCCGGAGACATCTCTTCACTTCCAACAATTTCTTGAACGGACGATCTAATGGCCGCATTTAAATGTGAACCATCCTCGTTTAAAGTAAGACCTTCAGCCCCATCCATATTACTAATATTATATATTACTCACCATTTTTCTTCCCAACAATTTTCTCAAATTCCTCACGGTCCAGTGTTTCTACTTCAAGAAGTTTTTTTGAAACTTTATCAAGGGTTTTTCTTTCTTTTTTAACTATCGCAAGCGCCTTTTTATAGGCTTCATCAATTATTCTTCTGACTTCCGAATCCACTTTTTCCTGCATCGATTGGCTAATTTGTGCAGGTTCGTACCACTGAGCCTTCCCCATGTCATCAACGTCGTATTGCGCACCTAAATTAACGGGTCCTAAATCGCTCATTCCAAAATCAGTGACCATAGCGCGAGCAATTCTGGTTGCCTGCTCAATATCGCTTGATGCCCCTGATGTCATTTCATCAAAAACACTCGACTCGGCTGCGCGCCCCCCGAGCATTGCAGCAATCTGTTCCAATAAACGTGATTTTGTATCGTGAGTGCGATCAGCAGTTGGCGGAATAAAAGTGTGCCCCAAACTCATGCCGCGGGCAACAATAGAAATTCTCTGGACTGGGTCGGTTTTTGGCAAAAAGTGCGTGACTACAGCGTGGCCTGCTTCATGATAAGCAGTAATTTTTTTATCTTCTATGGATTGAAGTCTCTTTTTTGCAGGTCCTAATTTAACTTTAGTTGCTGCTTCTTCAATATCTTCCTGCTCAATATCTTCTTTATCTTCACGGGCTGCTAAAATCGCAGCTTCGTTCAACATATTTTCCAAATCAGCTCCCGAAAATCCTACAGTGCGGTCGGCAACCCCCTCCCAATTAATATTTTTTACAAATCTTTTGCCCCGTGCATGAATTTTTAAAATTGCTTCACGGCCTTCTTTGTCGGGCATATCTAGCATTACACGCCTGTCAAAGCGCCCGGGGCGAAGAAGTGCCGGGTCAAGTAAGTCCCCGCGGTTCGTTGCAGCAACAACTACAACATTATCGTTCGGAGTAAATCCGTCCATCTCAACCAAAATCTGGTTTAAGGTTTGCTCACGCTCGTCATGTCCTCCCATTAGTCCCCGACCACGTTGTCTTCCGATTGCATCAATTTCGTCAATAAAAATAATTGCCGGGGCCGACGCTTTTGCAGTTGCAAAAAGATCGCGTACACGCGATGCGCCAACTCCAACCAACATTTCCATAAATTCGGACCCCGCCATTGAGAAAAATGGTACCCCCGCCTCTCCTGCAACCGCCCGTGCCAAAAGGGTCTTTCCAACCCCAGCCGGTCCAAACAAAAGTACTCCTTTGGGAGTTCTTGCACCAATCTTTCGGTATTTAGTGGGGTTCTTTAGAAAGTCAACTATTTCTTCCAACTCTTTTTTTGCATCATTAATTCCAGCAACATCGGCAAACGTTACAGACTGTTTTCCTTTTGCAAAAAGCTTTGCTTTGCTGCGACCAAAAGAGAAAATATCCTGTGCTCCTTTATTTTGCGAACGAAGAATAAGTAAGAAAAATCCCGCCATAAGAAGAATCGGAAGAAGTACTCCCAAAATTTCACCGATTACTTTCGTCGCTGATTGGTCAACAACCGTATATTTAACGCTCGTCGGATCGATTTTAGCTACATTTAAAATATCGGTGAAGCTTTCGTTGTCCTCTTTTGTAGCCACTTTTGTTGAGCCGTCATTGTAAGTAATTATTAATTTCGGCCCCTGAACCATCAACTCTTTTACTTTTCCGTCTTTAATGTCAGATATCGCCTGCGAGGTATCTACTTTCCCGTTTCCGCCCGCAACTTCAAAAACGGAAATCAAAAATGGCAAAAAGAAAATGAAGATTAAAAAAGCTATAAGAATTTTCCAAAGGTTAATCCTAACTTTAACTTCCACCCTCTTGTTATTTTTGTTGCGTCCCAAAATATTTTTAGGAATGCCGACTTTTTTATTTCTAAAATTTTTAACGGACTTTAACGGATCCATAATTAAGAATTAAGTGATAAGTAGTAAGCAATAAGTTGCCGCAAGACCATCACGAAGCTATATTAACAGAAATACTTGTTAAAAGCTAACAGATTTGTGCTTCCTTAACGCACTTTTGTCCCATCAGGAACTTTCTCTAAAACGCTCAGAAGAACCGGTTTTTCTAATACTTCTTCTTCACCAATCATCATGGGCTTTTCTAATGCCTGAGTTGCTGCCATCATCATCCCCTGACTATAATCTCCCTCTGGCCCCATTTTTTTGGGTTCCAAATTAACAATAAAAGGCAACTGTTTACCTTGGATATCTTCGGGTTTGTCTGTCAACTTCATTACCCAATGGCTCCACTCTGGCACTTCTGCGGAGACAACTGTTCCAATCCGAATATCTAATTTTTGAAAATCAGCAAAATTTACTTTGTCCATAATCTAAATTAAACCCATTTTTTCTTTCACTTCAACTAAAGTCTCCTTTGCAATCGCGCCGGCTTTTTCTGCACCGTCTTTTATAACTTGGTTTACAAATGCAGGGCTTGATTCAAGCTCTTTTCTTTTATTCTGAATAGGTTCCAGTTCTTTGTAAATTGATTCTGCCAACGCATTTTTTAACTCACTATATCTTATTCCCTCCCTCACATAAGCATTCTCATACTCTTGTCTTTTTTCAGCTCCCATAAACAGCTCAACAAATTTTAGAAGTGTTGCAACCCCACCTTCAGTTGGAACTTTTTCTCCTTTACCTGAATCGGTCGGGACAGAAGCCAACTTTTTCCTGATAGTTTCCAATTCATCAGTCAAAGCAATGAAGCTTCCCTCAACAGACTTACTCATCTTCCCCTCCCCCGTAAGAGATGGAACAGAATGCCCCTGAGTTTTAAATTGAGTGGGCTCCGGAAAGTTTGTCCCAAATTTCTCATTCATTTTTCTGGCAACCTCCCTTGAAATCTCAAGGTGAGGAAGCTGGTCATCCCCAACCGGAACTTCATTAGCCTTATAAATAAGAATGTCTGAAGCCATAAGTACCGGGTAATAAAGCATTGCCATATTTGCATTCTCAGCGTCTTCTTTCAGTTTGTCTTTATAGGTCGGTAGATGAAGCATTCTGGCAACCGTGAGTACCGATGAGAATAAATATGAAAGTTCAATATGTTCGGGAACATGAGACTGAACAAAGATGGTTGATTTTTCAGGATCTAACCCCGCAGAAAGGTAATCTATAACCACGCTTCTTACACTTTCCTGAAACGTTTTAGGATCATAGGGAGAATTTATCGAATGCAAATCTGCAACCATAAATAGAGTTTCGTAGCCCGGATCGTCTTGTAAAGCCAGCATACCCTTAACCGCACCCAAGTAATTTCCTAAATGCAGCTTTCCCGTTGCTCTAATACCAGATAGGACTCTTTTTTTCATATACCCTATTCTATATCATTTTTCGTTATTTCCAAATATTCAAGGTGGCCACCTTTTCCTTCACTGCCTCAAGCTACCCCTGCGATCTTGTCTTCTGCAGGATGTACATTCGGTAACCGTGCCACGCATAATCCCGCCAGGTACCCACGCCCCACCCGTTCCTGGCACATAGTCTCTCTCAACTAGGACTATATCGCCAGACATGTCGCAACCTTCACTGTGGGGGTGGTTTTTCATCCTCCCAACCCTCAATCGCTCATTTTTTTCAGCAATGAATTTGTTTATTGTTGGAATTACGATCTCTTTCATTTTTTTCACCTCCTTTCCTGGGCTTTTCAACAAAAAAGCCCTTGTAAAACCACCATAAATTGATGATCTTACAAGGGCTCTTCTTCTACGGCTTGACGTTCCGTAGCATTAGCGAAGGGCGTTGCCACCTTTAATTTGTCGCCTTAAATAAAAAATCTCGCCAAAGCGAGATCGTCTAAATAAGTAAACCTTATTCTTGACGAGCTTTGATTTCCAACACTCGTTGCAAGTCTTTTTACGGTTTCGCCTCCGTAGCATACTTTTGCTCAGCTCCCCGGTTCCAACCTTCCGGATCAATGCTTTTGTAATAATGTATAAGCATATTACTAAAAAAGTGATTCGTAAGCAAATTTTTACTAAAAGAGAAAGGGGGTAAACTGTGCCGAGTCAAACTCGGCTAACCACGTTTGACGTGGTGCCAACGACTGGATTCGAACCAGTGACCGATCGCTTATGAAACGATTGCTCTACCACTGAGCTACGTTGGCGCAGAGCTTATTTTACTCCAATTCAGCCTCTAATCTCAACCCTTCAATAAATCCATGTATTTTTCTCAAGAAATCTGTACTCTTTCTAACTTTCACCCGTAGTATTCCTTTATAATTTTCAGGCTTCTCATAAACCTTTTTCCATACTGTTTTTTGAAAATAAGGTTTCTGAAAATAAGTTTTATCTACTCCCAACAAATTCTGCCAGAATCCCTCTATATCTTTAAGTCTATATTTATGACTTTCGTTTAGTGTAATCCGAAAAGATAAATCATTATTACTATACCCAAAACACAATTTTAGCCACTTAATAAAAAATTTAATCATGATCGGATCTAAACTCGCTAAACCAGCTTGACTATCTTTTTTAAACCCCTCTGCCCAATACAAAGCAGCCCCAGTCAAGAAAAATTCTCTATCATTCAACTCTCCAACCTCTTTTATCCCTTCATTTAGTAGCTTTTTTGTTTTTTCTTTCCTAATTCTTTGTTGATTAAGTGAATATGAAAGCCTCTTGCCATAATAAGGATCTTTTGCCCTTAATTCTAGTTTGTGTATTTGTTCTTTGGTTAATTTTACATTCTTGCACCAGCTACTAACCGATCCCGGAGACACATTTAGATTTTTTGCAATCACTTTGATACTTTCTCCGCCACTTCGTAATTTAATAGCCTCTAATTTTTCTTTTGATTTTGCCATTCAAGTTATTATATACCAAGTATACCAGTACAAACTGTATTGCTATTTTCTTTAAAAGCAAATATAATTACCATTGTTCCTTTACATGCGGGGTAGTGTACGGCTGCACGGGAGGCTAGTAGTTATGGGCCCTCTTCACAGTAATGTGTCGTAGCAAACTTGGCTATATCGGTGGACACCCTTTAGTATTTTTAAGGACAATACCGAGGGAACCCTTCGATAAAACTCGGGGCAACACCACGAGATAAGTCGAACGGGACTCCGTAGAGACTAGACGCCGAGCACCTATT
>Ga0075618_104_pt1 | contig 2065 bp, 2 predicted proteins | sample RifGroA1_FD_68372 | JGI IMG/M metagenome (GOLD analysis project Ga0075618, IMG submission 68372) | Microgenomates (Woesebacteria) bacterium GW2011_GWA1_37_8
TGCTTTCCGAAGCGGTGAACCTTGGAATTATGAACAACTTTATATTTACGGGATTTTTACAAGGCGAAGACAAACACAGAATATACCAGACCGCAGACATTTATCTTATGCCCTCAGTGTCTGAGCCGTTCGGTTTAACGGTTTTGGAATCAATAGGAAACGGAACCCCAGTTCTTTTGTCAAAACAATCCGGAGTATCGGAAATTGTATCAAATGTTCTAAAAACTGATTTTTGGGATATTGATGAGATTGCAAATAAAGTAATTTCCGCGATCCGTTACCCCGCACTTTTGACAGTTTTAAAAGACGAATCGAAAAAAGAACTGCCAAATATCAGCTGGGATAGGCCGGCAGATAAATGTCTGCACGTTTATCAGGATTTAGCACAATAATTTATGTCATCAGTAGTTTTGTACTTCCAAGTTCATCAGCCGCTGCGGATTAAAAAATACCGCGTGTTTGACATGGGGAATTCTCACGAATATTTTAATGACGAAGGGGATTCATCTTTAAATAATAAAAAAATTCTTCGCAAAGTAGCTGCAAAATCCTATTTACCCGCTAATGAGCTGATTCTAAAACTTCTGAAAAGACACAAAGAATTCAAAGCCAGTTATTCTTTTTCGGGAGTATTTTTGGAGCAGATTGTGAAATACGCACCTGAAGTATTGGAATCTTTTCAGAAATTAGTAAAGACTGGGAAAGTTGAAATTCTAGGCGAAACTTATTACCATTCGCTTTCATTTTTTTATTCCCGGCATGAGTTTGAAAGCCAGGTCGTACTGCACGAAAAAACAATAAAAAAGCTTTTTGGTTATACTCCGAAAGTTTTTCGAAATACAGAGCTTGCATATAATAATGATTTGGCTCACTGGGCTGATAAAAAATATCTGGGGATTTTGGCCGAAGGATGGGATTCGTTTTTGGGATGGAGAAGTCCTAATTTTTTATATAAGCCGCAAGGTACTACGAAAATTAAATTACTTTTGAAAAATTATAAGTTGTCGGATGATATAGCTTTTCGCTTTTCGCAAAAATCCTGGCCGGAGTTTCCTCTAACCGCTCCGAAATTTGCATCTTGGGTTAATCAAATAAACGGAAACGGTGATGTAGTAAATCTTTTTATGGATTACGAAACTTTCGGTGAGCATCAATGGAAAGAGCATGGTATTTTTGATTTTTTGGAAAACATGCCAGGGGAAATTCTGAAACATCCCGACAATGATTTTGTAACACCTACCGAAGCCTGCAAGAAGTATCCAACTATGGACGAAGTAGATGTGCCTTATGTTGTAACTTGGGCAGATACAGAACGGGATTTGTCAGCCTGGGTTGGTAACCAAATCCAAAAGAGCGCAATTGATTATATTTATTCGATGGAGCGTGAAATTAATAAGACACGTGATGCCAGGCTTTTAGACGATTGGAGAAAAATGCAAACATCGGATCATTTTTATTACATGTGTACAAAATGGTTTTCGGACGGTGACGTTCATAAATATTTCAATCCTTATGAATCTCCATATGACGCTTTTATTTCATACATGAATGCAGCAAGTGACCTGAAATTGCGGGTTAATGAAAAACTTAATCAAACTCATATTGAGCATATAGCGCTTCAAAAAAAGTGGGCAAAATCAGTGGCTGTAAGCTAAAGAAAATATGGATTCAAATAATAATCCATGGTGGACCAACGCAATAATTTATGAAGTTTATGTTGATAAGTTTGCAGGAAATTTCAGGGGATTAATAGAAAAGCTGGATTATTTAAACTATCTGGGTGTTAATACTCTGTGGATATTGCCTCATTACCCCTCACCTATGGTTGACGGCGGATATGACATATCTGATTTTACTTCGGTCAGAGATGATCTGGGAACACTCGTGGATTTTTATGAATTTGTGCAGGAAGCTCACAGTAAAAATCTTAAAGTAATAATTGATCTTGTTTTAAATCATACTTCAGATAAGCATCCTTGGTTTTTAGATGCGCGAACATCACCGGAAAGTCCTAAACGAAATTGGTATCTATGGAGCGATAATAACGATAAATTTTCCCAAGCAT